>Ga0257121_1001622_pt1 | contig 16734 bp, 20 predicted proteins | sample SI106_100metaG_FD_190180 | JGI IMG/M metagenome (GOLD analysis project Ga0257121, IMG submission 190180) | Marine microbial communities from Saanich Inlet, British Columbia, Canada - SI106_100 | ecosystem: Environmental > Aquatic > Marine > Inlet | place: Canada: British Columbia | collected... | reverse complement strand
CTTAAAAAATTAGAAAAATTATCAAGTATTCTTTGAATAAAATTAGTTGTATTCTCTGGGAATCGAATTCTAACGCTGTCACTATCTGGAAATATTTTTTGCAGTTGTTGTTTTCCCAGTTCATCACTTACTTTATCAAAATAACGAACGCGGTATTCATATTCAAAAAAATTTTCTGATGATGAAATTTTTAATGATGCCAATCCTTTTTGAGAAATGATAACTAGATCACCAAATAAACCACTAGCACCCAAATCAGGCATCTGCTGTATAATGGAATGAAGAATAAAACTTTGATCACGTATTATAAATCTATCACCTTCTTTCAGTTGTAAATTTACAGCCAAGTTCTCATTAATTATTGCTTGATCAGAACTTTCAAAAAAATCTGCTCCCACTTTTCCCTTAGTGGTGATAAATTCGCCATATAGCGGATATAAATTATCAATCGCTCGCAACTGAACGAAAGATGTTTGAGGGGGGGTGAGATTTTTATTGGCTACCATAGAGGCTATAGTAGTATTAAGAGAGAGATCAGCAAATTTTTTTATTTCTTTTGTGATATCTGAACTCAGCTCTTTATTCTTTAACTCAATTTCCGCATCTCCTCCTAATATACTTTTAGTGTTTGATCTAATTTCTTTGAGTAAAGACTGATTTAAGGTGCTAATAAAAAATAAGATAAAAACACTAATAAAAATTGTAATAAAAATTGTTATTTTTTTTCTTAAGCTACGTTTTAAATCTTTTAGTGCCTGTTGGTGAATAAAGAGAAGTTGATTAAACAATTGTGCCATTTTCAATTTTCATTATCCGATCGCAGCGCTGAGCTAAATCCATATCATGGGTAACTAAACAAAGACTTTTTTTATATTTTTTTGATACACTAAATATTAAGTCAGTGATAACCTGTGCATTTTCATCATCCAAATTACCAGTTGGTTCATCCGCTAAGATTAATTCAGGTTTTTTAATAATAGCTCTAGCAATCGCCACACGTTGCTGTTCTCCGCCTGATAGTTGACTTGGAAAATGTTGCAGTCTATCCTCTAAGCCTAAATCAATCAAAATTTCTTTTGCTAGATTTAAGGCATTCTTTTGAAAATTAATTTCTAACGATAGAGCCACATTCTCTAAGGCTGTATAATTTGGGATTAAGTAAAAAGATTGAAAAACAATCCCAATATTTTTTTTTCTAAAATCGGTCAATTTATCTTCAGTATAAGAAGTGATAATCTGATCTTGGTATGTAATTTGTCCTGAAGTGGGTTTTTCTAATCCTGCCATCAGCATCAGCAAAGATGTTTTTCCAGAACCACTTTTTCCTACTATGGCAAGACGTTCATTTTGATGTATTACAAAGTCTATTCCCCTAATTACTTCTGTTAAGATTGTGCCATTTTGGTATTGTAGGTGTATATTGGAAAAGCTAATAAGAAGGGGAGTCATGAAAAAAATCTTATATATTTTAGTTTTTCTTATAAGTCCACTCTCTATACAAGCTCAAGATTTTAAGATTATTCTTTTTGGTGACTCTTTAATGGCAGGTTATGGGTTGGATAGCTCAAATCACCTAGATCGTTTTCTTGAAGAAGATCTACTTAAATTAAATATTAAAAGCAAAATTATTAATGCCTCTGTTTCTGGAGATACTTCTAGCGGGGGATTAAACCGGTTGAATTGGAGTCTTCAAGATGATTATGATTTATTCATTCTTGGTTTAGGAGCTAATGATATGTTACGTGGTATAAATCCTGAAGTTACTAAAAATAATTTAATAAATATCATTAAGACTGTCTTAGATAAAAATATTCCCATCTTATTAACTGGTATGCAAGCACCAAGCTCTTATGGAAATGCATATCAAAAATCATTTAATGAAATTTACTCTAATTTAGCTGAAGAATTTGAAATTTCTTATTACTCTTTTCTTTTAGAAGGAGTAGCTTTGAATCCAGAATTAAATCAAGCGGATGGTAAACATCCAAATATAAAGGGAGTAAAAATAATTAGTCAAAATTTAGCAAAGAAAATTAACAATCTTAAAAATTAAATTTCTTTATTATCAGATGATCATGAGTGGATGATTGGATCAAAAGAGATTGATGTTGATGGAATGAATTTTAATTGCGATATTATTCCTGTTTTTAGAAAAGGTGAATGGGCAAATGTAGTATAATTTTTTTGAAAAGTTAATTTTCTTGGTCATATATCTTTAACACGCTTCTAATTTATCTCTATAAACTACTGAAATTGTTTTCTTCATCCATGATAAGCAATGCATAAATAAATTACTGTTAATTATAAATTTTACTTGGCAGAATTATTTCTTTGTTCATGCTGGTATTAATCCAAATATTCCTTTTAACATGCAGGAAAAAGAAACAATGTTATGGACGCGTGAAAAAAGTTTTTTTAGCCCAAAAATGACATATAGTAAAATTATTGTTCATGGTCATACACCGGTAGAAAAAGTTGAACATTATCCTTTTCGAATAAACCTTGATACCGGATCATTCTATTCAGGAAAGTTATCTTGCCTTAAAATAGAAAATGGAAAATTATCTTTTTTAGACACGTTAAATTATTAGATTGTTTAATTTTTTTTCTTAAACATAATGCACACAATTAAATGGACTTTGTTAGGATCTTAATAAAGTCAGTTAATCAGTTAAACTCATAAGAGGATTTTCTAAATTAGTAAGTGTGGTGTTTGCTTGTTCTGCAAGTCGTTGTATTTTTTGACTACAGGTTATCAGTCTATTCATATCTTCAATACTATGAGTTGTTTTATTATTTTTAACTTTTTCTATTTCTTCATTAATGGCATTTTGAAAATATTCGACAAAGACAAGAGAGTTTCGAGACACTTGAGCGAGTTTTGAATATTTGCCTTTAAATTGTTTGCGCATTTCAAATTCTTCTTGGGAATTTTGATGATGCTTTCTTTTTTTATACCAGCCTTCATTGGCAGCTTTTTTACGAAGAGTAGAAAGGGAAATTTTAAATTCTTTAGCAATAAGTGAGAGAGTAGGGAAGATATGCTCTTTTTTTTTTACGTAACCTTCTATGTATTCGCTACGCGCTGTATCAAACGCTTCGGAGGATTTATTCACGCCTATACCTTAGAAAATTAATCGTCAGATTCTTAGTATTAAGAAAAATTAAAAAGTGTAAAAAATAGAATTACGTGAATAAAAAATCTCAACAATTATTTAATATTTTTGAGAACTAAATTTTTAAATTCTTCAACAGCGACTGTTGCAGGTTTGTGAATGGCAAAATCAAATTGATCTTGATTGCGTGAAGGCTCTAAATTCAATTCGACAGTTGGTTTATTCATTTTTTTAAACATGGAAACAAAGCCAGCTGCTGGATAGACTTCACCGGATGTTCCAATAGAGACAAATAGGTCGGATTGCTCTGCTTTTTGATGAATTTCATCCATTTGGAAGGGCATTTCTCCAAACCAACAGATGTGAGGGCGCATTTGAGAGCCACAATCAGAACATTGATGAGTTTCATCTAAATCATCTGTCCAGTAGTGAATATGAGTATCATTTTGGATACATCGTGCCTTGTTCAGCTCACCATGTATGTAAATAATTGATGAACTCCCTGCTATTTCATGCAGATTATCTATATTTTGCGTTATTACATTGATTTTTAATGTTTTTTCTAATTCTACAAGGTCTAAATGTGCCTTATTAGGTTTTGTACCATTATTGAGCTCTCTACGTCTATTATTGTAAAAATCATAGACTAGGGAAGGGTTTCTAGTGAATGCTTCTGGAGTGGCAACATCTTCAACACGGTGATTATTCCATAAACCATCATTATCTCTAAACGTATCTAGTCCAGATTCTTTACTTATACCAGCACCTGTTAATACAAAGATCTCTGAATTGGCAGATATATGCGGAAAATGTTCCATATAGATCCACTATATACAGTATTTTATTACACGTGAAAATCAATATATTGATTATACCTTAAGTTATTTTATTAATTAAATTAATTAAATTATTGTTATATAATAATAATATTATTGTATTGACTATATGTTACGATAACTGTAATTATCGTAATATATAAATATGGTTAAAATTACAATAAATGATAATGTTACTAAACTTAAGGAAAAATCTAAGTCTAAAAACACTCAAGATAAATATGAAGGTGATTGGCTTAAGTTTATAGACTACTGCAAGAGTAAATATAAATGCAATCCACTTGATGTAGATGATTTAGATTCTGCTTATGCTTTAACAGCAAACTATATGGATTGGCTGCACGAAGATCCAGAAGCTAGATTACTTAAAGGTTCTAGTAATATTCCTGGAAGAGAAAAATTAAATAATAACCCCTACTCCTCAACTGCTTACAAAGCATCAACAATACAAAGAATTTTAGCCTCAATTACATACAAATACCGGTTAAATAACTTCCAGTTTGACAGAAAAAACCCCAATATAGCCGAAACTATAAGTGCTATTGTTCGAAATGAAAAAAATTTAAAATCTGGACAAGCTAAAGAAATACTGAAAGCAGATATAGAGAAAATCATAAATTCTATCAGTGATGATTCAGATGATTACTCAACCTTTCGTGATAAAGCCTTGATATTAATAGGTTTTTATAGTTTTTGTCGCAGGTCAGAGCTTTTAGGTATGAGATATGAGCATTTACACTTTGAAGATGATGGTATTCAAGTTTTAATTCCTTTCTCAAAAACAGACCAAACTGGGGAAGGACGCATGATCTTCTTACCTGCCACAAATGATAATTTTTGCCCTGTAAAAGCCCTTAAAAATTGGCTTGAAGTTGCTAGAATAGATAATGGCCCACTATTCTACAAAATAAATAAATCTAATACTATTGAGAAATACACAATGAATCAAATGAACCAAAAAGTAAGCCTTAATGATACAAGTTTTGTTTTAATCTTGAAAAAGAGAGCTAGTGCTGCAGGTTTAGATGATTGTGATAAAATATCTGGACATAGCCTCCGTATAGGCTCTATAACACAAGCAAGGATGAATGGAGTTCCAACTCATGAAATCATGGCTCAAAGTGGACATAAGACAGTACAAATGATTGATAGATATACCAAACTTTCAAATATAAGAGAGGCTAGCGCTGCTAAAAAAATCTAACTAATTTAGATACTTAATTTTATTGGCAAGATATAATCGAGGAAGTTTCATGACTTTTTTCAATTAAATTTAATAGTTTTAATGTCTTAAAAGCATCAGCAATATTTGTTTCAGGCTGAGTATTGTTATCAATAGCTTCAATTAAAGAAAACATAGGGCCAATAAAAGCATCTGAAAACCATCTCCCATCTAATTCTTTATTAAATACTAAAGGTTCATCAGAATTTTTCGAAGTAAAAGAAATATTATCTTTAAAATTTTTTCCATCGCCAATCATGGAGCTTATTTTGCCTGAGCAAACACCCATATCTCCTTCAATTTCAAATCCAGCAGTCCACATATCAGATTCAAGAATTGAGTCATGATTTATATTTAATGAACCATATAAATTATTTTCATATTCAAAATTTATATATGTTCTAGTAGGTTTATCTAAATTACTATTAGGATGTTTTAATAATTTCGAGTTTAGTTTGATTGGCTCTCCAAATAGAGAGCGTATTGTATCTATATAATGAATTGAATTATACCATAACTCAGGATACTTAATTTTATCTAACCATGGCCATATTGACCAATCAGTTTTTCTTTTTGTATAAAAGTTAAACTCTAATATATTTCCTAACATATTATTTTTAATCAAATATCCAGCAGCACTTATAGATGGAGAATATCTCATCTGATGATTAACATTTGCTTTCAAATTGGTTTCTTGATATTTTTTTAAAATATCCAGCCCAGTCTTTATATTATCCGATAAAGGTTTTTGTATTAAAATGTTTTTATTATATTTTAAAGCTTCAAAAAATAATTCTTTATTATATTTAGCTGGAACTGCAATATCTACAATATCAATACTTTTATCATTTAAAAATTCATCTAAATTTTTTGAATATTTTTGGATATTAAATTTATCTTTAAGTAGTTTAGATTTATTTGTATCAGCATCATATATATTAATGATATTTAAATTATGATCTAAATATGTAGGGAGGTGTGAATTTTCTACAATATTACCTGCACCAATAATGCCAATATTATATTTTTTATAATTTTTAGGTTTTGGTATTTTATATTTTATATCAAAATTATTTTTTAAATTCATTAAATTTAATTATTATACTCAAGTAATACATCTTCAAATTTTAAATCTAATTGCTTAGGAAAATATGTAAACATTTTTTTAAATTTTAAATGCTTACATGTTGGTGGTGTTGGACCTGCTGTATCTAAAATATAGATATTTTTAATATGAGAAAAAGTATTTTTATAATTCATAGGGTTTTTTACAACTAAAAATTTATATTTATCTAGCCTCAGATCGAATGATAAAAATTGTTCACAATTCCACTCATACGTTCCAAATGAAGATACTAAAATATGGATGTTTCCTATAGTAACCAATGCAGACGGGCCCATTTCACCAATAGTTTTATCCCAAATACCACCATTATAAATAAATTTACCATCTGTAATTTTCTCTATCTTAACATTAATTTCAACAGGATCACCCCACTGCTTATCAACTTGGTGACCGAGTAGAATTTTTATCTCTTTTCCTACTCCTAATTCAACACATTGTGCTGCGACTATTGGATCAACAACATGAGTTAAAGATTTTTCATTAGGAGCTAAATTTAATAGCTCTTTTAGTGTTTGCACACTATCACCAACTGCACCACCCCCACAAGCATCTGCAGTTTCTACAAGAAGTACATTGCTATTTTTATCCAAACCATCGCGAATAGCATCTTGAGGTGAATATAGTTTTGGCTCAAATTCAAACCTTCTATCCCAATAATTTTTTGTAAATTTTAAAGAAATATTTTTTGCTTTTTCAATATCATTGTTTGTGATGATAATTACACCACCTCCCATATTATTTTGATCTATATAAGGGTCTACATGTATCAAACTGGAGGATAAGATATGAGGATTATTCTTTTCTTCTTGTTTTAAATCTCTCATTATTTCGGCAAAAGGGGTTTGTCCAAAAGTTGATGCATTAATAGCAGAGTGTAAAATAGGAGTTTTACTAAAATACATCTTCGGTTTGATATTTTTCTCAAGAATTTCTCTTAATAATTTACTACCTCTTACACCTGTTTCATATGGATCTAGGTGAGGATATTGTTCCCATGCTAAAATTGCAGAAGAATTTTCTATCATTTCTTGAGTAACATGGGCATGTAAATCTAATGTTACAACAATGGGCTTGTCATTACCTATGATGTTCCTAATACTTGAAATTAAATCTCCTTCTAAATCACCGATAGACTCTGTAACAGCTGCCCCATGAAGAGGTAAAAGAACAGCTTTTAAATTTTGCATATTTTTTATTTCATCAAGAATTTTTTCTTTAATATCAAAGTAACACTTGTCTTCAATTACGCCTCCTGGAGAACAACTTGCAAAAACAGTTGGTGAAATATTAAAAGAAGATCCATCTAAAGCACTAAGCATACCTCCAACAACTCCAGATGTTAAATTAAGAATTTCATTTTTTTCATAATATTCATATCTTTTAAAATTTTCTTTAGTCATCAAATTAATTGAAAATTCATTGCATTCAGTTAAGATGCCACCAATAGCAATATTTCCTGAATTGTTTCCCATATTATGTTTTTTCATTATAATTCCTTAATCATAAATTTAATTACTTTCCACTTCCTGCCATCAGACCTTCAATAAAATATTTTTGTAAAAATAAGTATGCAATTATAACAGGCAAAGATATTAAAACCATAAATGCAAATAACTCGCCAAAATTAACAGAATATTGACCAACCATTCTATACAATCCTACTGTTACTGTTGTCCCCTGAAGTGGGCCTAATAAAATTAATGGGTTTAAAAAATCATTCCAAACCCAGGTACCTGTTATTATAATGATGCTAGCAGCTGCTGGTTTCATAACTGGTAAAACAATTTTATAATAACAAATATAAAAATTAGCGCCGTCAATAAATGATGCCTCTATCATTTCTTTAGGTACATTTTTCAAAAAACCTTTGAAAACCAATGTTCCAAAAGGAAGATAATATGCTGAAAAAAATAAAACTAACCCAACAACCGTATTATTAAGTTTAAAAAACTTCAAAATTGTAAATACAGGAATTAATATAATTGGTGTCGGTAAAATTAACCCTAGCAGTAAAAAAATAAAAATTATGTTTTGAACTCTATTTGATAAAAAATACATTGAGAAAGCCAATGTTGAAGACAATATCAGCACAAAGATTATTGATAATGATGTAAACAAAACACTGTTCAATAAAGATTTAGTAAATAGCTGATCAGATCTAGAAAATATATTTAAGTAATTTTTGAACGTGTAAATATCAGGTAAAGCAGCAGGATTATTAATAATATCTAACTCAAACTTAAAAGAATTTATAAATATCATATAAAGAGGGAATAAAAAAATCATTGATAATAAAACTGATATTATTATTCTTTTATAAGACATTAGATTGTTACTTCTCTTTTGCCTAAATATATCAAAGCAACAAAAGTTGTAATTCCACTTAGTATTAGTAAAATTAAAGACATTGAAGAAGCAAAACCTACTCTGTTTTCATTAAAAGCAGTTCTGATAATTAACATTGAAATTGTTTCTGTTGATCTACCAGGGCCGCCACCAGTAAGAGCAAGAACACGATCATATAATTTGAAAGAAGAAATCAAAATAACAACAGTATTAATTGTTAATGCCGGAGCAAGTAAAGGCCAATCTAGATATCTAAATTTTTGTATATTATTTGCTCCATCGATGTTGACTGCATCTTCTAACTCACTTGGTATATTTTTTAGACACGCCAAATAGATTACTGTGCAAAAAGCTACTAATTGCCAACACAAGGCAATAGATATTGATATTAATGCATATTTAGAATCTCCTAACCAGCTAATATCGTGAGTTATAGAAAAAAAATTAAGAAATTGATTTAATATCCCCTTGTCTGTGAGGATACTAGAAAAGGTATAACCTACCACAATGGGACTTAAGATGAATGGTGTAAAAATTAAAACCCTCAAAACTATAAATATTTTGTTGTTTTTATTAAATAATTTAGCAAAAATAATACCAATCAAATTAGAAAAAATTACAGCAATAATAGTTAGTGTTAAAACAATTTGCAAAGAATTGTAGAAATCTTTTTTATGAAGTAACTTTAAGAAATTTTTAAATCCAACATAATCAAATTGATTAGTTAAAAAACTAATTTTAAAAAATGAATAAACAATCGTTAACAATATAGGAAGCATAATAAGCAAACCAAATAAAATTAAACCTGGCATTAAAAGTAAAAAATAATCTATTTTATGTTTAGTAATTTTCAAAATATTAAACTTTTATTACATTAAAGGGGCTAAAGTTAGCCCCTTTTTATATTAATAAATTTATTGAAGTTCTGCTAATTTATTATTTAAATTTTCAATAATTTCAGATGTTGATTTACCACTCAAAATTTCTTGAGAGTTAGCAAATACCTCAGCTTGCATACCCGATACAAGAGCATCATCCCCTACTTCAAATGTGAAAAATGGTACATGTTGATAATTTGGAGTTTGTAAAATTTCAATTATTTCAAATATTAATGGGTGAATATCATACCCTTTCATATCTCTTTCTAAATCAAAATTTTTATTATTAGGAATGTGAGCATCTCTGAACAAATCATCAGCATTAGTTGCCACATTAGTAGCAAATTCAACTGCAAATTTTCTTGCCTCTTCAGGATATTCAGTATTGGCGCTAACTGCAGGTCCTCCAGATGTATATGTAACCAATCTTGAGTTACCATCCAATGCAGGAATTGCAAATACACCAATTTCAAATGGATGATCTAGTGGAACTGCGCCAGCAAAGAAACCGCCCATAGGGTACATAGCACCATCACCATTCAAGAATGTTTGCTGAAGTTCAGAATAATTTAAACTTAAAGCTGTAGAATTAGTCCAACCTTTACTAACTAAATCAGAATAAGCATTAATTGAATCCTCCATCAATGGATTAGAAAAATCTCCACTTCCATTTTTCAAGTTCTTTAAAAAATCCTTATCTTTACCAGTAACATTTAAAGCAACTAGATCCATAAGTGGCCAAGCAGCAGCCCATGAATCACCTGCAGCTCCTCCTACGATGAATGGAGTTAAATTATTAGATTTAAGCTTGGCAGCAGCATCTTCTAACTGCTCCCAAGTTTCAGGTTCACCAGAAATACCCGCTTTAGAGAACATATCTTTATTGTAAAACATTAAAGACTCAACAACAGTAAGTTGCGGAAGAGCATATTGTTTACCATTAGTTAATCCAAGACCAACAGGGTCAACAAAACGAACTAAATCACTATCTTCATATGGAAGTAAAAGACCCGCTTCAATAAATTCTGCAACAGCAAAATTTGACATCATAACATCAGGAAATTGATCTGTAGCTTGAAGTTGTTTAAGGTAGTCTCCCATTGTTCCTACATTTGGTGGAACTATTTTATTAATTTTATATTCTGGGAATTCAGCAACAGTTCTTGCAATTGCATCATCCCAAAATTCTGCAGGAAGATTTGGTGTCTCAAACACCATAAAATCCAATTCTATTTGATCTTTTGCGTTAGTAGCAAAAGGAAATATAGATATAAATACTAAAATACTTATTAAATATTTAATCTTATTTAATTTATTAATTAAAAACATACTTTTCCTCCCTTAAGTATTATTTATAACCTATCATATAAACATAATAATTAAAAATCATCTATAAATAAAAAAAATATTTAACTTATTGATAAATATAAATAAATTAAATAAATAAATATCTGTTAATTTTTAACATTTTTTGGTTTGTATATAGTCTCTCTTCCTAATATCCATTTTGAAATTTTTTTGTTATTTTTGATTTTGTTTATTTGTTTGACTGATTGCTTATCTTTAATTTTTATAAGTAGATTTTCCGACAATTTTAAAGATTTAACAGCAATTAAGTTACGCTTAATCATAGTGATGCCTTTTTTAGCTATTTCACATTATTGTGGGGTTGCAATATGGATATAAATCACCCTCTCCGATTGAATTTTGGGTAAAAAAAAACCTCTACAGTTATTAACTACTGAGAGGCATTTTTAAACGCGTTCTCGAGTTTAGCTGCTATTCTCCCGCAATTCGAGTGTAAATCGGAGTAATATGTTATATATAGAATAATTATTAATTATCAATGATTAAAAGTACTAAATTTTAACTAAAGGCTATTGCTGCTCCAAGTAGTACAACAATTATCAGTCCTCTACCAGACATAGTTGCCATTTTCATAATAGATTTATTAGGTGGCTGATTGTTTTTACTAGAATTATAAACATGAATATTCACTATAAAAGATAGTATTAAAAGAAATGCTGCTGCAATAATTTTAATTGAGAAAGCGGTATTAATTGAGAAGCCTCCATAAATTAAGTTAGATAATAAAATACCCGTTATCCATAAGACGAGTAAAGAAGCCAGCCCCAAGTATCCTAAAATCTTTAAAACTTTTGATACATTAATATCAGGAACTTGGTTAGCTCGAGTATAGACAGCTTGAATTAACCCTCCACCAACAAGAACGCCTCCAGAAAATACTATGGCTAGATAATGAAATAACTTTAGTAAAATAATAGACATAATTTACTTACCCCATTTAAAACATAATAAATCATAATTTTAATTTAAATTATTCATTTAAATATATTATGCAATAAAAAAAGCTGGATATAATCCAGCTTTTAGAATTATTTTATGAATCATCTTATGCAAAAATTTTATCTTGAAGTCCGTTTATTAGAACAATGTTAAAGACAACAAAAATAACTGAAATTATCGTATCTTGCATTTTATTAACAACTTTCGAACTATTATCAACTATATTCATTCTTGTTAAAATATCATATCCAAGTTGATAAGTTGAAATCATCAAACCAAATACAAAAAATATCCATGCTCCGTTTATTGTTGTAAACAATAAATATAAGCCGATTAAAACTATTGGAATAATAAATGATCCAACCAACCTAACAACAGCAATAGAATCCTCTCCTAATTCATAATCTGTAATAATTTTTTTAGGATTAAACAGTATTAGAAAAGCATAAAAACTTAAAAAGAAAAGGTTTATAATAAACATAACTAAATACAAAACACTCCCAAAGTTCTCAACCATAATACCTCCTGATTAATAATGAGTTAACGAGACTTAATATAAAAACCTATTAGAAACAATAAATTCACAATTGTAAACGCAATATATGAACCATCTCATGCATAAACTCCTGAATAACTTTAATCATTATTAAAAACAAAGTTAGACTTAAAACAATATAGATAGGTGATAAAACCCACCTACTAGCAAACATTGCTCTTTCTAATAAATTCTCTAAAAATCTGCCCATAAAATTAAGTTATAAATAATTTTATTTATTATTTTGTCAACAAATATAGCAATAAAAAGGTAAATTTAAGTTTTAAATTTATTTGTTTTTTTATTTATTAAAATCATAGACACTCCAGAAATAATTATAGTTCCTCCGATATAGGCATAAGTATTAGGAGTTTCATTTAATACAAAAATAGATGTTAATAATCCTGTGATTGGAAATAACAATAAAACTGACATTACGTTATTAACTGGATTTCTTGAGAGAACGCTATACCAACAACTATAACCTATAACATTCATTCCTACAGCTAAATAAACTACGATTAGCCAAGCATTAGGCGTTGCATTGAAAATATAATTGAGGGTATTCCCTTCAATTAAATAAGATGCGATTAAACATTGGGGGCCAGAGAAAACTCCGAGCCAGGCAGTTAATGCCAAACCTCCAATTTTTTCTGACACATCCTTTGCCAGCACTTGCGCAAAAGACCAGAGGAAAGCTCCTGAAAGAATTAAAGCTACTCCTATAAATTTACCTTCAAGACTTGGATTGCCAGAAAGAATAATTATACCTACAAAAGCAATGATTAATCCAATAATATTTTTAATGGGTGCTTTTTCTCCTAATAGAAAGTAAGCAATTAAAATACCAAACGGAATTTCAGCTTGAACAAAAAGAGTTGCTGAAGCTCCATCAAGAATCCTTAAACCATAAAAACTCAAAGAATATTGGACTGAACCTCCAATAATAGAAATAGCAAACATCTGCTTTATGAAATTTTTGGGGAAAGGAAAAAAATAACACATCAATAATCCAGATAATGACCAACGCAAACCATTAAGTAAAATTGGAGGGAATGAATCCATTGCGGGTTTTGCAATAACAAAACCAAATCCCAATAAACAAGGTACTAGTAATGCTAAGAGTATATCCTTACGAGACATATAAAGTATTAAACAAAAGGAATATTACAGAGTTTTCCTGTTTTAGTTACCTTATCAATAATAATTTCAACAGATGTATCAATTTCAAAAAATGGTTTTTTAATCATAGCAATTCCAATCACTTGATTAAAAGTTGGAGAATAAACAGCTGACCTTAACTCTCCCACTATTTTATTATCAATAGTAATGTCTAAAGCTCTAGATAAATTTATTCGATTTAAATCTATCATAATTCCCATAAGTTTTTTTGAAACCCCTGCTGCTTTAATTTGTTTTAATTTTTCTTTACCAAGAAACTCAACATCACTATCCAAATTTACATATTTATCAAACCCGCATTCTAAAGGGTTATCATTTAAGTCAAAATCATTACCATAAGATAATAAAGCACTCTCTATTCTCTCTATTAAATGTGGGCAACCAGGCTTCACATTAAATTCTTTACCTATCTCAAATAAATAATCATATAGCTCTAATCCTGATTTTGTATTTTCAACATAAATTTCATAACCTCCTTGTTTAGACCAACCTGATCTTGCAATAAGATGTTTGACACCTCTAAAATCAAAGTAATCAAAATCAAAAAACTTTAGTTCAGTAATAGATTTACCAAATATCTTTTCCATTAGAGCAAAAGATTTAGGACCTTGAACAGCCATAATATCTACATTAGGCTCTTTAATATTAACTTTAAATTTTTTACCTATTGCTAAACCTTTGGCAAATAAAATTAAATCTGAGTCTGCAATTGATAACCACCATTTATTTTTATTAATTCTAAGGACTACAGGATCATTGATTAGATTAGCTTGATCATCAATAATAGGACAATAATAACACCTTCCATCTTTTGATTTTGATAAATCTCTACAAGTCATCATTTGAACTAGTTCATCAGAATCATCACCCGAAATTTCAACTTGTCTTTCAGCAGCTACATCCCAAACCTGCACGTGTTCTTTTAAATGATAATAAGATACTTCTAATGAGACTTCAAAAGCAGCGGGTAACAACATATGATTATAAGTCGTGTAAGCTGTTAATCCCTGTTTTTCGATTCTTGATGTATAGGGAGTAGATCTTAATCTTTTTGCTTTTGCAATTTGTATTTTACTCATATTATTTGAGTTCATTAGTTATATAGATTGATTAAGTCTAGAATAAAATTCCAGTAATAATCTCAAAAATATTAATATTTAAGTAATCACATTTTCCATCTTAAAGATGAGGTATGAACTGGGCTATCCCAGTGTTTAATAATATTTTCATCAAGTTTAGTTATGGTAAAAGATCCTCCAGCCATTTCAAGTGATGTTGTATAATTTCCAACAATTGACCTAGATATTTTAATATTCTTTTTCTCAAGTAATTTTTGAGCACATTCAAATAAAAGGTAAAGTTCCATTAAAGGTGTGCCTCCAAAACCATTAATATGTAATAGAATCTCTTCATTATTGTTTGGCATTAAATCATCTAAAATAGTTTCTAGAATTTCTTTTGTTAAATCATTAGCAGATTTTATTTTTTCTCTTCTTCTTCCAGGCTCTCCATGAATTCCGACCCCAAATTCCATTTCATCACTTGATAATTCAAAAGTAGGTTTACCTGCTGCTGGTACAGTACAACTTGTAAATGCCACACCCATAGAGCCAGTCATTTTATTTACATGATCACCAAAATTTTTACACTCTTCCAAAGAGGCTCCTGTTTCAGCCAAACTGCCAACAGTTTTTTCAACAATCATAGTGCCAGCAACACCCCTTCTACCAGTTGTAAATGTAGAGTCTTCTACAGCTACATCATCATTAACTATGACTATTTGATTTTTATGATCAATCATATCTGCGCTCATTTCAAAATTCATAATGTCACCTGAGTAATTTTTAACAATAAAAAGTATCCCTTTATTATTATGAACCTCATTAGATGCTGCTTCCATTTGGTCAGGTGTAGGTGCGCTAAAAACTTGCCCGGGACAAGCTGCATCTAACATACCATAACCTACAAAGCCTCCATGTAGTGGCTCATGTCCAGAACCACCTCCAGAGATAAGAGCAACTTTGTCTTTATTTGATTTATTCCTTCTGGATATAAAATCGGGGGATAAATTTATATTAATTATATCAGAATGAGCTTTACCAAAACCAATTAAGCTTTCTGATAAAATATTATCTACTTCATTAACAAATTTTTTCATATTAATTATTTATAAACTGATTACAAATTGCCTCAATAGCAAGTTGAGAGGATCTTGCACCCGGATCTATATGGCCTTTTGCCCTTTCACCTAAAAAAGATGCCCTGCCTTTAGTTGCAATAATATTCTTTGTTGATATCATACCTTCTTTTGCAACAAAGATAATTTTTTCTGCAATTTTACTAATATCTTCTTCATTTTTAAGATCATTTAAAGTATTAGAAACTGGTATTAAGACATCGAGCATTGTTTTCTCACCTATATCTGCTTTACCTCTTTTTTTCATTGACTCAACTCCTTCAAAAAACATTTGAGATAAATTAATAAAATCACTTAATTCTGAATTATATTTTTTTGACATTCCTATAAGTAAAGTGGCAAATAATGCACCTGAAGATCCTCCTACAGTTGTCATTATTTTCATTCCTAACTGTTTAAATATTTGGTCTGTAGGTTTTTTTATTATTTCATCTTCTAAATTTAATAATTCTTGTAAACCTCTTAAAATATTAAAAATATGATCTCCATCTCCAATTTCTTGATCTAACTTTTCTATTTCGTCCTTGTGTTTCTTGATACTTTTTTCTACACTTTTTATTGAATTAAATATTTTTTCTCCATTCATTACAAACTCATACCACCATCAATATTATAAACTGAACCAGTAACAAATGATGATCTATCACTTAATAAAAAAAGTATGAGGTCTGAAATTTCTTCAGGTTTACCTACACGTCCAATAATTTGCCTAGAATTATAATCTTTTCTTGTTTGAATCGGATTATTCGAACTTAAAACTCTTTTACGCCAAGTAGGTGTATCTACAGTGCCAGGGCATATAACATTACATCTAATACCTTTGCTTGAATAATCTGCAGCAATTGATTTTGTTAAACCTAGAATAGCTGCTTTTGATGTTGAGTATGCAAATCTTTTTTTTACTCCCTTTATCGAGGATGCAACAGAAGACATATTTACTATTGAGCCTTTTTTTCTTTTTAAGAAAATTTTCATAAAATATTGTGTTA
>Ga0257121_1001617_pt1 | contig 16747 bp, 15 predicted proteins | sample SI106_100metaG_FD_190180 | JGI IMG/M metagenome (GOLD analysis project Ga0257121, IMG submission 190180) | Marine microbial communities from Saanich Inlet, British Columbia, Canada - SI106_100 | ecosystem: Environmental > Aquatic > Marine > Inlet | place: Canada: British Columbia | collected... | reverse complement strand
TGATTAACCGCATCACATTCTTTTACTCTTAAACATCTATTAGACTATCTATTAGGACTACGTCTAGTACCTGAATTTTTACCTTTAGGCGGTCCGCCAGAGTTCTGGTTATTCGACGTTGGATTACCACCTCTATTTTTATTACGTGGCTTATACTTAGATGTAGGCTTATTGGCAGAGCGAGTATTCTTTATGTCCTGTTGCCCATCATGGTGTTCCGTTTTTTCTTTTTTTGGCTTTTTAGATTTAGAAGGTGTTCGTAAATAAGAAATCGGTAGCGCATGTACAGGAACAAAGCCTTCTATCGTAATACGTTCTAACAATATTTGTGTTAGGCGCTCTATATCCGATAAAAGATTAAATTCATCAGCACTTACTAAAGAAACCGCACGCCCTGTTAAACCGGCTCTTCCTGTACGTCCAATACGGTGTATATAATCTTCTGGCACATTAGGTAAATCAAAGTTCACCACTTGAGGTAGTTGATCGATATCAATTCCTCTTGCGGCAATATCCGTTGCAACCAGTATATTAATTCTCCCTGCTTTAAAGCCCGCTAATGCTTTGGTTCTTGCGCTTTGGCTCTTATTGCCATGAATGGCTGCGGCATTAATCTTCGCACCTTCTAAATTTTTGACTAAACGGTTAGCACCACGTTTAGTTTTTGAGAAAACTAACACTCGATTCCATTCTTTATCTTTAATTAAATGAATCAGTAATTTAGTTTTTTTCAATTTGTCTACAGGATGTATACATTGCTTAACTGTTTTTGCGGGTGTATTTCTTGGTGTGACTGAGATTTCTACGGGGTCATTAACGAGCCCTTTAGCCAGTCGTCTGATATCATTTGAAAAAGTGGCTGAAAAAAGTAAGTTTTGACGCTGTTTGGGTAACGTTTTAATGATGCGTTTTATATCATGAATAAAGCCCATGTCCAGCATACGATCAGCTTCATCTAAAACAAAGATTTCTAGTTCATTAAAGCGTACAGCGTTTTGATTATGCAAATCTAATAAGCGACCAGGAGTCGCCACTAAGATATCAACACCTTGGCGTAACTTCATCATTTGTGGATTAATTTTAACGCCACCAAAAACAACCGTGGAACGTAGTGGCAAATTAGCGCCATAGTTGGTTATATTTTGGTTAATCTGTGCTGCTAACTCTCTAGTCGGTGTCAGAATTAATACACGAGCTTGATTAGCTGAGGCAGGCCTCCCTTGAGAAAGCAATTTTAAAATAGGCAATACAAAAGCTGCTGTCTTACCAGTACCTGTTTGTGCTGCTGCCATCATGTCTTTTCTTTCTAAGACAATGGGTATAGCTTTTTCTTGTATGGGGGAAGGCTTATCATAGCCCTGTCTTTTTATCGCATCTAGATAGGCTGCGATAAGCCTAATGAATCAAAACTCATCGTTTCTTTTTAGGCTTATCGCTTTCAAGGAAAGCGTTTTTTGGTTCAAAGTCATTTTATTCAAGGGCTTTATCCATTTTTACATCAGTTATTTGTTCTGAAAAATCGTGTTGTGTTTCAGTTTTAGCATCATTGCTGTTATTTTTACTGTCATTTTCAAATATTTCACTTTTGACAGGTGAATTAGTATTAGTACTTAAGTCTTAAAATAAAGATTGTTCATTAACTTCTTTATTTTGTGGTCCGTTTAAAATGAATCAATAAATAGTTCTTTTTTCTCGAAATTCATCTAATTCTTTTTGTTTAGTATAATGTGATTTATTCATAATTATTCCAACCAAATCTACACATCATCTCACAAACAAAAAACCCCACGAATGTGGGGCTTGATAAACAATTATACATTCTTTATTTACATGTTTTGAATAAAATCAGATAAAAGCAACAAATCAAAAATATCTACTTCTGAATCAAAATTAATATCTGCTGCACTCACTGAGTCATTTCCACCTATTACAAAAGAAAGTAGCATCAGAAAATCAGAATTATTAACTACCCCATCATCATTTATATCGTAGAGTAAATCTTCTGTCTGCTCATCTACAGGTAAAAAATTATGTATTATTCTCATTCCTTCTACTTCCCAATTTGCCACTAAAATTTCAGGAGTAAAATCCATATTTAGATCGGCGGTAGCGACTGCAAGTGGATAATTACCTACACCTATTTGCATTTGCTCTTCAAGTACTATATTCCCTTCAGTACTTGAATTTACCATAATTGATATACCACCTTGCCAATCAGTGGTTAGAATATCGGGCTTCCCGTCACCATTTATATCAGAAATATTTATCCTTGTAGGCCAAGTATTCGATTCATAGTAATAAAAATCATTATACTCATATTCAAACCCTAATTCAGAATCGGTACTTATATTCCTGAGTATGGATATCCCGCTAGGTGAGCAGTTGAAACAATTACCATTTGTTACGATAATATCAAGCCTTCCATCTCCATCAACATCAACCAGTGTGGGCGAATAAACACTCCAATTATAATCTGTAGGCCAGTCTGCGGGTTCTCCTCCGGATAAAATAGTTGCTTCTAAATTAAATTCAATATTTCCATCTGTACTGTTATTTAAATACACAAAAACGTCTCTACTATTATTATTACTATCATAGGAAGTTGTAACCATATCAATCTTTCCATCTCCATTCAAATCTGCAAAGTCAGGTCGACCATATGCTAAAACATTTGAAATAATAATTTTATTTTCGAATGACACACTATTTCCATTACTTGTATTTAAATAAACACCAACCTGGTTCCAAGTCTCTCGGGTTGTTAATATATCCAATTTTCCATCTCCATTTATATCTTGGAGCTGAACAAAAGCTTCGTATCCTTCTCCATCGATTATGATGGGAGATTCAAATGCAAAGCTTTGATTTTGGCTTGCATTAATAAAAATACACGTATGTGATTCAAAATCATCATTTACATTTCCTTTTTCAGATACGACTACGTCTAAAAGTCCATCCCCATTGACATCACCTATCGCTATATCATGTGGCTCACTGTAAACACCTGTTCCAAAATTGAATTCTATATGCTGATCAATGGATATCATCCCTTCATCATCAAAAGATGTAGTAAATATTGCTAAATATGCACTCGAACCATAGCCTGCTTCGGAAGTCACAATTTCTGAAATTCCATCTCCATTCAAATCTGCAATCTTTATATCATAATATGTTCTGCCTAAATATGGATTATCTAATTGATTAGCCAGATGTTCAACCGTTAATTCTTCTGTGGCATTAAATATTACATTGAAGCGTTGACTGGAAGTTGCATAAAGTCCATTTGTATATACTGAGATGGGTGTATAGTAAGAACCGTTTGGTACTGAAACGATTATTTCATTTTCTGTTGAATTAAGTGTATTTGCTTCCAACCCACCAAAGAATACCGTATTGGATACGTCATTAGGACTAAAATTGCTCCCATTTATTATAATTGTACTTCCAACCCCACCAAATGCTGGTGTGATTAAACCAACGGTTGGTTGGGCAATTATAAATGACACCAAAAATAATATTGAAAAGAATCGGTTTATTACCTTATTCATTATACTTAATTAAACGCCTTACAATCACCTCGCACTTATTAATAATAATTGATAATCCCATTGGTTCCAAGTCTACCCATCATCCCACAAACAATCCACGAAAATGGGGCTCTTGTTTGAACGAAGCAGTATCCTGAAATCTCACAGGGCTGTGAGTTTCAGAATGATAACCAGCTAACCAGTGATGAATTGATTCGCGCTGAAAATGGCGTCAAAAAAGCGGGTTGTCGAGATCTCGGCGACCTCCTTGGCAATCTGCACCATTTGCCAATGATGACCTGCCCTGTCTTCGCTAGGTTCTTCTATATTGTATTTGTTGAAACGCCAATAGGATGTCGCCACTGCCGCATATCGCACAAACAACTGCAAGCTTTCTTTTTCTATCTGTGCTAACGGCCTGACTTGCTGGTAACCGTCGACCAAGGCGCGTGCCTTATCCAGATCGACCGTAATATCGTTTACGCAGGCACCCACTATGCACATGCCCAATTCAAAGATCAGATGATAATGACAGACTTCTTCAAAATCGATAATGGCTTTGAATCCTCCTGGCATATCCGACAATGGGTCAAATAACAGATTATCATAAAACAAATCACCATGAATCAAACCGCGGGGTAAATTGGCCGCGATATGCTGATCCAGGTAGTGGATTTCTTCGGCCACCCAGGATTCATATTTGGCGTCAATGTTCAGCCCCACAACCGTTGGGAAAAGTTGGCGTCCGTAAGGATGATTGGTCGGCAAATAATCCGGTGAGGGTATCTGATTCAATCGAGCCACTTGTCTGCCGACTTGAGATAACATGGTTTCATCAAGTTGCTCAACAACCTGACCTTCAATGTAGTCTTTGAGGATCACTGGTTTAACCCCATCGGCGGTAGCAAAGGTGGTCAGGATTTCGCTGTTCACCGGCGATATCAGACGATTACAAGACACGTTGTGCGCTTCAAGCAACAACAGCAACTGGCCCATTTTAAACACTTCGTCAAATTCTTTGTTATCACAAACCGTTAACACATAACTGGCTTGTTGAGTCTTCAGTATGTAGCTGGAGTTACCGTTGCCACCATCCAGCGGTGAAAATTCGACAATTTTCAGATCATAATTGTCAGCCAATAACTGGATGTCTTGTTGGTTGAGTTGTGTGTATGTTGCCATAAGCGGGTTCTCGCATTTGTTGGAATATTTACAGCTGACAGTGTCCTAAATCTGTTCATTTCAATATATTTTTTCATATTTAAATCTACATATCATCCCACAAACAAAAAAATATGATCCAAAAAATACCGAGACCTAAAATCGTCCGAATACGGAGATGAAATCACCAGGTAATCCCTACTACCCGTCTTATTCTATATCATCACACCCAAAATGGTACGACAGTACTTGACAGTAGATTCCAGCATTCGACAGGATAAGTCAGGATAAGCACCTGCCAAACACCAACTATTCTTCACTAAATAAGCCCCTTGAACAGGGGCTTATTATTTTTTATAACTGGAAACTTAACAGCAGACCCAGTTTTTAAATTTCTATTTTATTGGTGATTTTTCATCAGTCATTTTATTCCCTTTCATTCCAATTTTCGCTCATTTCATCGAGTCTTATTTAAAATGGCCAGAAATAGAGTATTAAAGGGGTGCCTGCTATTACAATTAGAATTTCCAGAGGTAATCCCATTCTCCAGTAATCAGAAAATTTATAGCCCCCCGGTCCAAGAATTAGCGCGTTGCACTGATGACCGATCGGGGTCAGGAAAGCACAAGACGCCCCAACAGCAACAGCCATCAAAAAGGGGTCTGCGCTCACACCCATAGAAACAGCAATTCCAACAGAAATAGGCGCCATAATCAGGGCAGTAGCAGCATTGTTTATAATATCTGAAAGACTCATAGTAAGCACCATAATAATGGCCAAAATAATCCCGTTTGGCAAACCATCCGTAATGCCCACCATAAATTCGGCAATTAACTGGCTGCTGCCAGTTGTCTGAAGTGCATCACTCACAGGTATCATTGCTCCCAGCAAGACAATTATGGGCCAGTCTACATTTTGATAAAGCTCGCGGATAGGAAGAATACCAGTAAATATATATAATAAAATGGCTCCCACAAAAGCCAGGGTAGTAGGCAGTATTCCAGACATACTAAGTACAATGGCGCTGGCAAAAATCAACATAGCCAAACTTATCCGAGAAAATACACCAACCTGTACTTCTCTTTGGGCAAGAGGCGCCATATTCAGAGAGCTTATATTATCATCAAGGTTATCTATATTCCCCTGAAGGAGAAGTACGTCTCCTACACGAAATATAACATCTCCCAAGCGCTTACGTATTGGCTTCCCTTGGCGGGCAACTGCCATGAGTATAAGTGAATTTGATGTACGTCTTCTAAAATAAGTACGATTACGATTAACTAAAGGTGAATCGGGGATAATTAAGACTTCTTTAAAAGCTGTACCATCATCTTTAAGGTGATCTATCCGTTCCCGCATCTTTTTTGTTAAGCGAAGGCCGTATTCATCCATCATTAACTTTAAATCTACCGGATCTGCCTGAATTTGAAATCGGTCTTCTTCTTCTATGATTCTATCATGCTGCGGAGGGTGGATTTCCCCATTTTGAGCAATATACCTAATTATTGTGAGTCTGTCTTCTGTATATTTTTCGATCTCACTAACTTTTCGATTAATAAATGTGCAATCCTTTGGGATACGAATCTCGGTTATATATTCATCAATGGAAAACATCGATTCAGCACCCGCTTTTTTAAATGACTCCTTCGGTATCAATTTCCACCCGATGAGTGCGACAAAAAGGACTCCTAGAATAGCAATAATTCCTCCTACTGGACTGAAGTCAAGCATACCGAATACTTCTGGATGAAATTGCTCAAGATCAATATTCCGGGCTTCAAAATATTTAGCTGCTGGAGAAGTATTATTTTCAATGGCCTGGGTCTTAAGTTCCAGATACAGGGTTTTTCTTAGAGTGGAAATGATAATATTCGGCGGTGTGCCTATCATAGTTATCATACCCCCAAGAATACTGGCAAATGCAAGGGGCATAAGTATAACACTTGGTGATCGTTTCTGTTTAGCTGAAGTTTTAAGCGCTACTGGCAGCATGAGTGCCAAGGCACCTACATTATTCATTATTGCAGAAAATATGGACACCACAGCGCTCAAACTGGAAATATGCGCTGTCTGATATTTTGAAAGGGGCATAATTTGACGGGATATGACATCTACCACTCCTGAATTACGTAGTGCCCTGCTGATAATCAAGACAGCTGCCACTGTTATAACGGCAGGATGTCCAAACCCCAAGAATATATTGGAAGGGTCCATAATCAAAGTGGATGTTTCTCCACCCAATACCTGATCCATAATAAACAGAGTGCATAGTGCAATAATAGAAACTATATCATATCTCCATTTACCCCATATAAACAGAGAAAAAGTAAATATGATAATGCAAAAAATCGCTACCTGATCATACGTCATAAACTGGATCCCTTAATAGTCTCTTTAAACGTTTTTTCTTCAGGTATTTTATCGTTCACTTCTCTTTTAATTGATCTTTTAAAAATATCTGTGTTGAGTTCTAACCATTTTATAAAGTTATCATAACCATTACTTTCAATATCTAAATCTAAAAAAATATTTTATAATCTGTATTAGCCTTTTTCTGAACACTACCCATCATAACACAAACAAAAAAACAAATGTGGGCTTTAATTGAAAAATTTTCTTCATTCTTAAATGATGAGATCTAATCTTTCAACTCATCAAATCAAACTAATACTAAACCTTTTTTCTCTAATTCTTTTACACACTTATTAAATACCTTCTTACTTTCGCTAGGTTCAATTCCATCCAATGCATCATCTAACTTTTTAGAACATCTAAGTTTTACATCTAGCATTTCTCCAGATTCATCATCGAGCATTTTAAAATTTTTCACCTTACTGATTACTGTTTCTCCCTTTCCATATTTTTTATTTGAATGCTTTTTTTCAAGCGAAAGCATATCATAAATAAAAAAATCATATTTCGCACCATTTGTTATTGTTTCTCTTTTAACAATATTTATGTCTTCGTAAAACATATTAGCCTTCCTTTTAAAATTTTATGGGTATTATGTTGAGTACAATTATACGCAACTCTACACACCATCCCCCAAACAAAAAAAAAACACATACGGCAGGTAGAATGGTACAAGATTATTTTAATCTGCTTACTAAATTCAAACTAATTTACACCTATAAATAACATTAACTGGTAATCCGTTATTAAAAACCCCATTCATTAGATATATAAGAAAAAAGCTACATGAAATCCATATTAAAAAGATTAATAATAACATTAATTATTCAAATCTCTTTCGCTCAAGTAAATACGGAAACTATGAGGGAAACAAATCCTAAAAAAGAATTTAGAAATAAAGCAAAATTCGATTTTGGATATGAAAAATCAAAAAATGAAATTTTCGATATTTTATTTACACTGAGGTCTGATTATTATATTCCTGGAAATCTCCATTCCTTTCTTATTCTAAACTACCAGAATGGATTTAAATCAGAGCAAGATGAAAAAAATATAATTATTAATAAAGGTTTTGGACATCTGAGAATAACAAAACAAATATTTTCAAACTTGGATATTGAAATTTTTTCACAAGTTGGTTTTAACGATTTTCTTTCAATTAAAGAAAGAAAATTATACGGTACTGGATTAAGGGCAACAATATTAGAGAAAAATAATGTAATATCTTTTATTGGAACTGGCATGATGAAAGAGCGTGAAGTATATGATATCAAGGATATTTCTAATCAATTATTAAATCGATTAACAAACTACCTAACAATAGATATTGACTTTAATGATGACATTTCCTTCAAAAATATTAGCTATTATCAACCATCAATAATCAATGGAAATGATTTTAGATTTTTATTAGATAATGAAATAAGATTTAAAATTAATAATAAGTCTAGCATAAATATGACAATAAACTTTAGGTTTGATAACGAACCGCACGGAGATTTAGTCAAATCTTATTTCCAGATAAATAATGGGTTTGAATTGGTTTTTTAATTTGTATGTTATTATTCATTATAGTTACAAAATCTTCTCATTTGTTTTCGGTATATGTGCCATCCTTAATTAAAAAAACCAAATGAATAGGGTCTGTGATTTTCATTAAATAAATTTATTTAAAATAATAAAAAAACTAAATATGAAAAATCTAATAAATTATATCCAGAACGTACCCGATGACCAAATATATTTGGTTTATCTAATTGTAATTTTCTTCAGCTACCTCATATATCTCGTTACTAATCGTATCATTTTAAAATCAATTTCCCATTTCTTTAAAAAAACATCAACGTATGTAGATGATATTTTAATTGAAAAGAAAGTTTTCAATAAAATCCCATATCTTATCCCCTTAATCTTCATTTATAATCTTAAGGATTTGCTTCCGTGGTTTAGGGCAGTTGAAAAAATATTACTTTCAGTTTTTGCGTTAATAGTCCTTCTTTCACTTAATGCGTTTATAAATGCACTAAGTGAGGTTTATTCTAGAAGTAAATTTTCGAATAAACTAAATATAAAAAGCTACATACAAGTTCTAAAACTGATTGTAAATATGCTCGGAATAATCGTTATTGTTTCTTTTTTAATAGGAAAATCTCCGATTTACTTTCTAAGCGGTATTGGTGCGCTAACAGCCGTTTTACTCCTTGTTTTTAAAGATACCATTCTTTCTCTTATCTCTAGCGTTCAAATTACATCTAACAATCTCTTTAAAATTGGGGATTGGGTTGAAGCGCCTCAATTCGGTGCTGATGGAGATGTCATTGATATTGCTCTTCATTCCGTTAAAATTCAAAATTGGGATAAGACTATAAGTATAATTCCTACAAATAAGCTGATTGACTCCTCTTTCAAAAACTGGAGAGGAATGTCTGAAAGTGGAGGAAGACGGATAAAACGCTCAATAAAAATTGACATGAACACTATAAAGTTCTGCAGTGATTCAATGATAGAGAAATTTAAAAAATTCAATATCATTAGTGATTACATGGATTCCAAATTAGGTGAGATTAAAAAATATAATCTTGAAAATAATATTAATGACGAATCTTCGCTAAATGGGAGATCACTGACAAATATTGGTACATTTAGAGCTTACATAGAAGGCTACTTGCGGAACCATTCTAGCATTCATAAAGAAATGACCTTCTTAGTCCGACAGCTTTCCCCAGAATCAAATGGTCTTCCAATAGAAATTTATGTGTTTTCTAATGACATCAATTGGGTTAACTATGAATCCATTCAGTCAGATATTTTTGATCACTTACTCGCTGTTTTATCTGAGTTTGATTTAAGAGTTTTCCAGGACCCTGCAGGAAATGATTTTAAGTCTATGAAGATATAACATTTAAAATAAAATTAATTTAGTTTTGTCAACACCAGAAGGAAATTTTTAAAAACACTCTATCCAGCATCCCGAAAAAAGATTGACCTTCCATCCACTATTAGCTAGTCACTATCCCAAGCGCCTGTTATTTACCTGACATTTATATTTCCTAAAAATAAATCAGCCACATCTTCCAAAATTTTAAAGTTTACGGGAGTAAAAAAAATAGGTCTTTTTATTTTCAAGCCGGAGGTCGATGGTTCGAATCCGTTCGGTCTCGCAAACTAAAAAACCCTCAATTGAGGGATTTTTTATATATAATAATTTGATTAACCCACTATTTGATTTTAACCATGTACTTTAAGATATATCCTGAAAAATAATTTATAAACCCATTCTCATTACGGCTTAATGCATTGTGATACTGGTTCCTATTATTATATTGATATGAAAACCCCATAACCATTAATGAGAACAAATAACGGCCCGTCATAAAATGGGCTTTTAGATTTTATTTTCTTATGAAAAATATGAAAAGACTTTCCAATCCTAACTGACTTCAGACAAGATGGGTTCCTATTAATCTTTAAGTCAGATTCTTTTCACAAATACTTTCTATTGGGTATTGGTTTTGTTAAGCTTATTTAAATTGCAGTTCTTGTACCGATACCAGCTCCGACAGCATCGTTGCTAGGTGAACTACTCGGACAGACGGTTATTAAACATCCACCACAATAACAACACGCAGTTCCATTAACATCATTTACAGGACAGTATCCATTACTTCCGCAGTAATCAAAATTATCCGTAGATGAACCTGGTTGCTGACACCAGAAAAATGTTTCTCCCTCTCCACACTGTGATTCTGAATTTGCAGATTGTGTTGCAACAACATATCCATTATCAACAGCGGCCATTAGTTCTCCATGATTACTATAGTCGCCACTCCAACAATCACTTATTGGTGAAGCACTATTGCTTCCAGGATCATACGACCAATAATAGCTACTATTCTCTTTTCTCATGTGGGTAATTGTATTGTTGCTAGTGTTAAATGTCCATTCATCATCCGCATTAGCATTATCCGAATCAAGACTATTATAGCCTGTTGGCTTTTTCTCCAATGCTTCAAATGGATTCGAAGGCCAAACACGGCGGCCGGAATCGATTAATTTTTCATTCGCATAAATTTCTAAACCTGATACGATAGCATTGATGACTGCATCTTCTCCAGATGCCTCGGCATTTGACTGCATTGTCATATATCGCGGTATGGCGACAGCTACCAGAACGCCAAGGATAATGGTAACCATTATTAATTCTATTAAGGTAAACCCCATCTTCATTTTCTTCATTTTCTGCTCTCTTCTTAATTTATTAATATGTATAATAATTAAAATTTCTAAAAGGCATGAATGAAACCCTTCACATTTAATTTATATCCATGATAATTAATATACAAATTAATCCGTAATCTATGTAAAAGTTAATTGATATAATTTCCAACCCAACCAACCCATGGGTAAATAAGCGAATCCTAAATCTAAAACAATAAACCAAATCGGTGAAGGGAGCATTTGGACCATCATAATTCCACCGAATAAAAAGAAGACACCAATACCCATGGCAAATTTGAGTCCATAACTAAGCGCAATTTTCGCAGCAATAAAAGCACCAACAAGTGTTCCACCTGCGTGGGCAAGAAACGGAAAAACAAAATGTTTGAATTCAAATAAATAAAAATGTGCTTTTAGGTTTTCTTCATCCATTGAATCCATCCCTTCCGGCGGTGCAATGATATTACTGCCAAGAATAATGAGCCCCATATTGATAACCATTCCAATAATTATGCCGCCAATGAATGCTCCTGTGTTTCATAATATTAATTTCATTTAAACGCCTCTATTATTTTATGATTGCTCCTAAAGAATCAAATTTAAGCAAAATATCCCTTTCAGAAAAGGTTGCCACCTAATCTAAAATTCTGTAATAATTCACACTGCCTTATATTGCCATTTTCATACAAATCTTTCGCTTCATCACAGGATATATTTTGCCCAAATCCACATGAAATTATTGCACCAATTATAGAAATTTTACAATCTAAAAACACGCGTAATATTAAATCCTAAATAAATTTCCATTCCATCCAATGTCCCAGTCGCATTTTCAATATAGGCGCTTTCATAAGATCCCTGGACATTCGTTACCATCAATTGAAATACATGTCCTCCCGTTTCAATATCAAAACCAACACCCCAAGATTGTTTAAAATTTTCATCTCTTTCACCCAAAGGGAAAAAAGTATCCATATTAATTGACACCCGTTTTGTGAGTTTAAATCGCCCCCCAAATCCAACAGAAAAAAGATCTTGTTTATTAGTCTGAACTCTTACCCAATTGTGATGAATCCATGTTGGCATTATTTGAACAGAAATAGATGAATTTATTTTTCGGGCGATTAGGAATTGGGAATCGTAGGTGAGACGATTTTCCAATTTTTCTGAAAATTCGCTTTGTCTTTCCAGAGTCTCAATTTCCGCTTTTGCAAAAACTGCAGTGGATAAAGGAAAATTATTTGATTGATTACTTAGTTTAAGTTTGGTGAAAAAATCATAGGTTTTATTGAGACTACTTCTTCCGGCTCCCAACGATATTTTAGGATTGAAACCATATTTTAATTCAAAACGAATCATGGCGCCATCGAGTCCCATGAGATCATAAAGTCCATTTCCCATAGAACCAAAGCGGTGCTGAATCATGAATTCTAGTGTTTTTGGCCGAGCCAATTCTATGGATTGGGCATTCACAATTCGGGTCGCTTTGAATGTTGCTGACACGGGGATAGTGTTTGCCGATTCATCATCGAGAAGATCCAATAAGTCATCTTGGGCAAAGAGTGAAAAAATGAGACAAAAAAATAGTAATAAAAATATTTTCATTTTTTCTTTAAACTCAATTTTACATTAACGTCCACAATTTTAGCAATATTATTTCGGACTATTTTTGGAATTTCTATCCCATAATCTGCCACAATTATTTTGAATTGAGTTGTCCCATCAATCTTATTATTTTTAATAGAAATAAATCCTTTCTCTGAAAATTCATTAGTTACACCGTGTATTGTCATTTCTCCTGTTAAATTAACTTCTTGATCTTTTTCAGATAATTCAATTAATTCCCAATCATTAATTTTTCCCTTAAAAATGGCTGTGGGAAATTTTTCTGATTCCAAATAATTTTCATTAAAATGTTCCTGCATGAGAGCATTCTCAAAAATAAACCCAAGGATGGGTACCTGAAATGCGACACTCCCATTTTCCTTGTCTAACACACAAGTTACTTGCTTATTATATGCTTCAATGTCCTCTATTATTGCGGTTGAAAAAAAGGAAATGGTTCCAGACCTTGTGAAATAAATATCCTTTGCGGTGAGAGGTTGAGATAAGATTAGGATTAGCAGTCCTAAGCTAAATCTTCTGCGGTTAAAGACTAGAGAGTTGGTTAAAAGATTTGAGATTGAAACAACTTTCACTCGTCACACTCCATTTGAGAAAATGAATAAAGTGAATCTAAGTTAGCATCTGATAATTTAGGTTTTCCCATAGGCATAAATCCGAATGAACCCTGTTCTCGATTCACTAGATCCAATATGGAGGGTAATCTGGTTTTTACTGAGGTATAAATCGATAAATCCAATTGACCGGACAGGTTTGTACTCGTATGACAACCATAATTGATACAATTGGCTAAAAGAATGGGTGCCACATGGTCTGTGTAGTAGGTTTCCAAAATAGAACAATCCACAGTACTATCTTCAATTTCTGGCTCAATATTTTTCACACAAGCTGAAATTGGGATTAGGCATAATAATAATAGATTAAATATTTTTTTCAAATTTTTTTCTCTTCTTTAGGATGCAATTTACACCTTAGCATCCATTAAATTTAATGTATCATGATGACACGTAGAGAAATGAATTGGAAGATTGTTCGATCCATTATTCCCATTATCGCATTGGGGGCAATATATTACTATACCCAATCTATTAAAGTGAATTATGAAACCAAGGAACCCGTTTTAACGACTAATGCAAATGACTTAATTTGGCGATTTCAGATGGATGCTGCAAAAGAGCTATTGTTCCAAGTTGTACACGTAACCGGAACAATTACAGGGATGGATTCTCTCCTCGTCATTCTGAATCACAAATTAATCTGTGCGCCTGACGGTGATATGAAATTGAATCCAATCATTGGAGAAACCGTCACCTATAAAGGAAGATGTATTGGTTATGATGTGCTGTTAGATGAGGTTCGGATGGATCACGTTTATCAATTAAAATAAGAAGAATATCGGGAAGGGAAAAGTAACGCGGCAACATTACTTGTAGGAACTAACTCTAAAGAACCATCTTCCCTATCCAATTCTCTATTGGATGGAATAATTCTGAATTAGTTGTCAATTAAATCTTTATTTATAATGCATGAAAAAATTGAAAAGAATAAGGATCTGATTTAATGATAACATTATTAGTTTTTATTGGAATCCTAATTTCCTCTCCTATCTTCAATAATTCATGAATTTCCACAGGAAGTTTTATTTCAACATTTTTTGAGTTTGGTCCGTTATTTATCACAAGCAAAATCTTTTCATCAAAGTAGCATTTCAGTGTGGCAAGAATTGGGCCATCACTTAATAAAATTATTTGATCTCCCAATGCGAGACTGGAATTATTCTGCCGAAAACGATTCAATTTTGAATATGTTCTTTTTAATTCTTTTTCATTTCCGCTGAGATTAAATCGCATCATACGGCGATTCCCAGGGTCTCCTTCACCCATCATGGCAATCTCCTCGCCATAATAAATAATTGGAATCCCCGGCTGACTTATATTAAACGCATGGAAATTCGCCAATTTTGAATAGGTAGATTTGTGGAGAATTTCCCCCACAGGATTATCAAAGGATCGTGCAGTTCCATTATCACCAAAATTCATTTGTCCATCCGCATATCCTGCAAAACGGAATTGATCATGACTGCTGGTAATATTTCCCATCAAATGGATCGAACCAAAAGCGTTTCTATTTTCTTCTATAATTCGCCCTAAATCGGAAAAATTTGCTTCATCAGAACTAAATGGACCTCGCGCATTGAAATAAATACCGAAATTGAATTGAGCATCCAATTCTGCTGGATTCACGTAAGAACCAATTAAATCATCCGACCCAAACGTTTCTCCAATTTGATAAATAGATTTTTCTGGAAATTGGGATTTTGCCGTTTGGGTTAATTGTTGCCAAAAAGAATGTGGAACATGCTTTACCGCATCTTGGCGAAATCCATCCAAATCATATTCCTTCATCCACCACATTGCATCATCAACAACTTGATTTGAAGCTTCGGGAGCAGATGGGAAATCAAAAGACGGAATGAATTCATCAAACCATGTTGTAAGGCGTGTATCTCCATCCCATTGACGAATATTTATTCTACCATCGGGAAGTTTCACATTTCCGAACCATTCTCTATGTTCCATGAAATATGGATGGTTTTGATGAACGTGATTGGACACAAAATCTAATATAACTTTAGTTTCGGATTTATGAGATGTTTTAATTATAGTTTTAAACTCTTCGCGATTCCCAAACCTAGGCTCAATTTCTTTTGGCTCAATAGGCCAATAACCATGATAACCAGAAAAAGTACGATTGGGTAAAACCCATTCAACCCAACTGCTGTCCGGTTGTTTTTGGATAGGTGAAATCCATAAAGTGTTCACGCCTAAATCTTCAAAATATCCATCATCTAATTTCTGTTGAATACCCGAAAAATCACCGCCCATGAAATTCGCCAATTCAGGCAATTTTGGATCATAGATTGGTTTATTATTTGATGGATCTCCATCTAAAAACCGATCGACCAAAATATTATAAATAATTGAAAAATGCCAATCGTCAGACTCGGTAGATAGGGGTTTCCCATTTTTTATGATGGTCTGATTTTCTGGAATTAGACGTCCACTTATATCTATCCCAACTATTCTCAATAATCCTTTGTCCACGCCTGCAATGTTCACCTTTATTCCACCATTCGGTAATGGATCCACAATATCTGCGTGAAGTTTAGAATTATTTAATAATACAATCCATTCTTGTGGTATTGCACCATCTTTTGGTGGAACATAATCGAAAGTTAACCAATTCCCATTCTGAGAATTTTTTATCAATTGTCCTGATTTTGTTTGAGTTTGATGACTTAAATCCAGGATTGAATTCCATCCACCAATATTATTCGAGATAAAAACCGGATTGGATGGGTCAATTTCTTCAACTCCATCTACCACGAATTTATATTCGTGTTTTTTGGGCTCCATAAATATGGTTTGGGAGAATAAAGTTCCAACCTTTTCCAAAGGAAGTGCGGTTCGTGACCAATCATTAAATCCACCCATTACAACTACTTTTCCTGCAGATTCGGACGAAAACGAAAAAGTGTGTTTCACCATCCACTCGTATTTTATAATTACTTGTATGGGATGTCCATTGGCTAAAAGAAAAATCGTTTCAAATTCATGACTAACTAAAGATCCATCAATCTTTAAATCATTTCCAATTAATAATCTGTGCTTTGCTGGATTTTGAATTATGAGATCAACTTTTTCACCTCTAAAATAATTCTTAAGATGAAAAGTTTTAGTTTCCCCTAATTTCACTTTCAATACTGGGATTGGATAAAGTGGTCCCGAATCAGTGTGAAATCCACA
>Ga0257121_1001606_pt1 | contig 16819 bp, 17 predicted proteins | sample SI106_100metaG_FD_190180 | JGI IMG/M metagenome (GOLD analysis project Ga0257121, IMG submission 190180) | Marine microbial communities from Saanich Inlet, British Columbia, Canada - SI106_100 | ecosystem: Environmental > Aquatic > Marine > Inlet | place: Canada: British Columbia | collected... | reverse complement strand
GTTGGTCGTAAGGTTCTGAAATGAAATCGGAAGATTCTCAACCACGGGTTCACTAATGATTGTGAAATTTGCGTCGGGTTTAACCACAACAACCTGAATTGATGCTGAAACACTGAAGGTTTGGCAGTCATCAGAAACCTGTACCTGATAATTAGAAGTTGAAAATGGTGTTACCCATATTTGGTTTATTGTATCTCCGCTATGAGGCCAATAATAATGATATGATCCAAAACCTCCTGATGCTTCGACTGAAATAAAAGTTGAATCCCCTGGACACAGATATGCAGTTGGGCTCCCAATAACTTCGAGCAGAGGGCTTGTGACCGAATAATTAATTGTATCTATCGCAAAAGTCCCACATTCATCACTGACATTGACCACAAAAAAAGTAGAATAATTAGGAGAAATGTATGCTGAATCAAGTGTAGAAATAATTTGATTAGACGCATCTGTCCATTCATAAATATAGTTGCCGGTCCCTCCCAATGCAGTTGTCTGTATGTACTGACTTATATTGGGGCATATCTCAACAATATCTGGTGAGGTAGTAAGTGTAATGGGGTCGTATTCAGGCACAGAAACGATGACGGTATCATACGCTGTCTGATTCAAGCAATCGTCAGTTACCTCAACATAATACTCACCCGTTGATGTGGGTACGATGCTTATATTATTTTGAGTTGAGTTATCACTCCACAAATACGCGTACGGAGAAACTCCTCCAGAAACAGTTGTGGTTAAAATAATATTCTCTCCAGGACATGAAACCTCAGGGTTATTTATGTCAACTGAAAGCTCTTCAATGTCTTGAATAAATAATTCGATGGTGACTGGTGTAATATTACCACATGGATCTGATAAGGGAAAATCAAGAACAATATTTTCCTGACCTTCAACAATTCCATCCAAAACAACATCTATCGTGAACGAAACTTGTGAATCTCCCGGGTTGAAAGTAATGCTTCCCGGAATACCAGAATAATCAAGAATGTCTGTTGCCGTTCCTGAAACATCGATGGGCACGGTTAAACTCGTGCCTAAATTGGCTTCTCTTTCAAGAGTAACTGTTGCTGTAACGCATCCTTCCGCCATCCAATTTGGGTCTGAATAAACCTGATTTGAAAGTTCATATGTAATGTCAACAGGGGTTAGTGAGGATAAGCTATTTGCTTCAAGAAAAATACCCGAATCCCATTCTCCATCACCAACATCAGCTATTGCAATAACCAAGTGATAGGTTTGTCCGCATTGTACCTGAGAAACTGCTTCAAGCACGTCAGTGAATCCATCATACTGAATGTACATGGGGTCGGAATCATATGGAGACGTACTGCCATCGCCGTTATAATTAAAATACTGTGAATTGTTGTTGACATTTACATTATTTATAGATACAACCCCTCCCCCATTGGGAAGCTGTGCAATATTCTGGATTCCAGGAATTCCAGGGCCGGAAATAAAGAAGCCAAATACATCATTGAAACCAGAATTATTAGGCGGTGCAAATTCTGGGTATTCATCTGAACCAAAAACATACTTAAAACGAACCGTGTCTGAATAAGGGATAAAATCAAACTCAAGTATTGCCGCATTATAAGTTTGTGTTGAGCCAATTAGACCCGATAGTAAGGCTGATCCTCCAATAAAATTATCTACTCCTGCACCGGTTTGATTGTTTGGGCCTTGAGGACCATTGCCATTATCTATTACCGTTCCTGTCGTAAGTACAATTCCCTCATCAATGCCCAAAACAGTATTTGTCGACTGAAAAGAGCCCAATGCAACAGGGCTTCCGTTATATAAAATATTCGAAACAGTAACACCTTGTCCAAGCAAAACATTCTGTACAAGGGCAAGGGGAGACATAGATGTTCCCGTTACCAATTGAGAATAAGCATTCCCAAAAGCGCTTAAAAATATGACAATTAAAAATTTTCTAAACACGTTTTTTTTATATACTGTGTATATAATAACGTAAAAAGAACAATTTCGTTGTATCTACGGGACTTTTATTTTTGATCGGGAAAGAATAGTGTCTTGAAAGTAACCCAGCTCAGAAACGGGAAAAAATGCATCGGCATTGCATATCCATAAATGGTGTAAATGATTTCTTCATGTAAATCATAGACTGTAAATATTCCAAAGCAGGTAAAAATTGAGATTCCTGCGAACGTAAAATAAAATATAAATGGTCCGATACGTGGCAAGAACCTTTTCGCCTGAAAATAACCTACTGAAGCCAATAGACAAGCAATGATTGGAGCAATAATTAAATTACTCATTGGAATGGCTTCTCTCAAAGACAGCAATTGTTCCCCCTCGATTGCTGTTGCACTCTCATATGCAAATGAAAACATGACCGTTACAAGACTTGCAAATATTCCAGCACTTAAAGGAAAGTAGACGTATTTTTTTATCATTTTTTATTTTTTCACAGACACTCCAGCTATTATTTTTATGTTTCGAGACACTTTATTTTTAGGCCCCAGTTCAAAGTCCATTCTATTTACTGAAAACTGAGCTTTGTATATGGTTTTGGTTTCCGTGGGTTTTATCTCAATCGGAATTACAACATCCTTGCTTACTCCGTGAATGGAAAGTGCTCCCTTGGCAAAAATGCCTTTATCTGTTTTATAAACCGATGAAGATACAAAATTGATTGTTGGGTATTTTTCAGCATTGAACCACTCTGAACTCTTTGCGTGCTTGTTTTGCACACCATTCCCTGTATTGATCGAAGCTACTTTTATTTTTAAATCAAACTGAAGACCCAAAATTGAGTCAGACTTTGTCACATCAGTACTAGTGACTTTTCCTGTCATTTCTTTAAAAACTCCGGTAGCGTCTTTGCTGTAAAAGGCTACTTTATAAGTATCTATATTATTCGTTTCTTGGGCGTTTAATGCCAATCCGACAAAAAACATTACTGCAATAATTCCAATCTTTTTCATATTTATTCTTTTATCATTTCTATTTCCGCATGAAGCTCAACTTCTGCGGCAACATTTGCTATCGGTAACTCTGGACCAACTCCAAAATCCATTCTATTGACAATCGTTGTAAAGGAAAACCCGGCCAACTCGCTTTCTCTAGACTGAACTGTCCCATTATGCTTCATTTGCACATCTATTTCTTTAGAAATACCGTGCATTGTGAAGTCGCCCGTTACAATATATACATTTTCTCCGTTGGCCTTTATTTTTTTACTTTTAAAGGTGATTTTAGGATGTTTTTCAGTGTCAAAAAAATCTGCAGAGCGCAAATGGTTGTCTCTTGAATCATTTGCAGTATTAATGGATGCGGCGTCTACGGACAATTCTATTTGAGCATTCAAAAACCCAGGTCCATTCGATGAAATGTCCAGATCAAATTCCCGAAACTCTCCCACGGTAAAGGATACCCCTTTGTGTAATACCTTAAAACCAAAATTAGAGTGCGTAATGTCTGGTTTCCAATTTGCTTCTTTTTGACCGATTAAAACGGCACTGTTTAAAATTAAAATAAGGCTGAATAATATTTCTTTTTTCATTTGTATAAAATTATGGTTCTATTAATAATGTCATAAAATTAGATTTTTCGAAATTAATTATTCTTAATCTAAATTAAGAATGGTTTTCATTAAATTCAATTTTATACATCTTCTTCAATCTGTGTAAGTATCATTTCATGAATCATGCCAACTTATGTTAAATAAATGTTAACGCGTGTAATGAATTTAATCATGTTGCGTTAGCTAATTAACAAGTCGATAAATGACGAGTTGTTTTCATATTTAGTAGTTTAGGTTAGAAAAGGGGGCGAAGGCCCTCTTTTTTTGTGTTTATTGAGATTATTATCTTAAGGTTTTTCTACATTTGCTATTACTTCAGCCAATCAAAATGAATAACTCGAACAAAAAGCAACTTTTTATATTCAATACCCTATCCGGAAAGAAAGAAGCATTCGTCCCTATAAATAATGATTTGGTTGGCATGTATGTTTGTGGGCCGACACTATATAGCGAACCGCATATGGGAAACATGAGGACATTCATCAATTTTGATCTTATTTATCGTTATTTACTTCATTCCGGATATCAAGTTAAATACGTTCGAAACATTACAGATGCGGGACATATCACCAATAGCGCGGGGGAACAAGAAGACAGCATAGGAAAAGCTGCAAGGATGGAGCAGGTACAACCATTGGAAATTGTATACAAATACAATTTGAAGTTTCAAGAGTTAAACCGCACCTATAATTTATTACCTCCATCTATTGAACCTACAGCAACTGGCCACATTCAAGAGCAAATTGAAATCATCGAGAAAATCATTGAAAATGGATTTGCATATGTCAAAAATGGCTCAGTTTATTTTGATGTAAAAAGCTACATGCAATCTTATCGCTATGGGGAGTTAAGTGGAAGAAAGGTCGATGAATTAGAAAATGAGACTCGAGCGCTTAATGCTCAGGAAGAGAAAAGATTTTTTGCAGACTTCGCTTTGTGGAAAAAAGCACAAGACAACGATATGCAAATTTGGAGATCTCCTTGGGGAGATGGCAATCCAGGATGGCATATTGAATGTACCGCAATGAGCACGAAATATCTGGGTGAAACTTTTGATATTCACGGTGGAGGATTGGACCTTAAATTCCCTCATCACGAAGATGAAATTGCTCAAAGCTGTGGTGCAACGGGCAAATCTCCAGCAAATATCTGGATGCATGCCAACATGCTCAATGTGAATGGAAAAAAAATGAGCAAATCATTGGGGAACTTTTTCCTTCCCAAAGAAATTGTTGAGGGCACAAGCGAATTGTTTTCAAAAGCCTATTCACCACAAGTCATCCGTTTTTTTATGATGCAATCACATTACAGAAGTACGCTAGACTTAACTGAAGACGCCTTAAACGCTGCCGAAAAGGGGTTTGAAAGATTAACAGATGCCATTTCCCTCCTTGAAAGCGTGCCTGTTAATGAATCCTCCTCATTCAGTATTCCTCTTTGTATCCAGGGGTTTTATGATGCAATGAACGATGATTTTAATGCGCCTGTTTTAGTTGCAAATTTATTTGATGCAGTAAAAAAAATAAATCTGATAAAGGACAACAAGGAAACAATAAATGCCGGGGACAAAGACTTCCTGTTAAGTGAAATGAAATGTTTTGTGCATGATGTTCTGGGTTTAGAATTCAATTCCGAAGCAGGTGATGATCGACTTAGTCCTGTGATGGATTTGGTTCTCGAGTTAAGACAAAAGGCAAGAACGAATAAAGACTGGGACACCTCTGATTTGATTCGTGATGGATTAAAAAATGCAGGTGTAGAAGTTAAGGACGGTAAAGAGTCAACAGGCTGGAAGTAAACGTTTTTTACATTTAAATCCTTATATTTGAGTAAAGACTATTACTTATGAACGTAACCTATTATGGCCACAACACATTTCTCGTAGAGTTTGGTGGCAAGAAGCTATTATTTGATCCTTTTATTTCCGGAAATGGTCTCGCAGCACACATTGATGTAAATACTATTGAAGCGGATTACATTTTGCTTTCTCATGGGCATCAAGATCATATTTTGGATGCCGAATCGATTGCAAAACGTTGTGATGCAACGGTAATCTCAAATTTTGAAATCATCTCTTGGTACGAACCTAAGGGGGTTAAAGGGCACCCAATGAATCACGGTGGCAAACACACTTTTGACTTCGGAACCGTCAAATATGTAAGCGCAATACACTCGTCAGTTCTTCCTGACGGAACTTATGGTGGTAATCCCGGAGGATTTGTTATCTGGAATGACACCAATTGCTTCTACATGGCATGCGACACTGCACTCACCTATGATATGAAGCTCATTCCATTGATGTGTCCAAAATTAGATTGGGCAGCATTACCAATGGGAGATAATTTTACCATGGGTCTTGAGGAAGCGGTCATGTCTACGAGCTTTATAGAATGTAAAAACATTATCGGATGTCATTATGATACGTTTCCGATTATTGAAATGAATAAAGACGATGCTCGCTCAGCTTTTGAATCAAAAGGCATTCAAATTCATCTACCTGAAATTGGGGAAACCATTGATGTCTAATTTTGATGTTTTTTGTGTGAAAACGGACACAAATCGTTAAAAAAGACACTTTTTTTGCTGCAAAAAGCTTTTTATTTTGATAAAATGACAAAAAAGGGAATTTATATTCAGGCCATCTAATGTTTCGCTATTTTATTATAAAAAAGAGTAAAAATCGATTAAAATTCATTAAAAACGGCACAAAATCATTGATTTATCCCGGATTATGGTTGATTTTGAAGGATTATCTATTAATCCATTTTAATGTATCCAAAATGACTTGATTTAAGAGTATTTCAACCGTGTAAATCCCTTTAGGTACATCCATATTAATATCCATTTTTTCAGTATCCATATAATTGTGATTTTCTACATGGACCAATCTACCCATAGCATCATAAATTTTAATTCCATCATACGCCTGTCCCCAACTTTTTATATAAAATTGGTCTGCAGAAGGATTTGGATAAAGCTCAAAAGGTCTTTCAATTAAAGCCTCATTAAGTCCGCTTGTTCCACTTACCAAAACGGGAACGTATTGAATGTTCTCACCAATAAGTGTGTTCATGTTCACATATGATATCTCTATTGAATCAATTAGGTCAGCAGTAGGCTCTATTAAAACACCATACCGTTCTCCTGGACTAATCCATAAGGTGTCCGAAAGTTCAGGACTAACAATTGGTCTACCGTCCGTACTAATAATTTGAGCATTAAGCTCCTCTGGGAAAGTCACTCTATTGGCCAGGTAGCCAATATTAGCCATTCTCAAAAAAGAGACCTCCTCCTTTGCGGTTTGCAAAACAATATCTGGTTCTAACAGTTGCTGCTCACTTTGTCCATTAACCAGAAAATAGCTCGGGTGATATTCTGGAATAGATACCTCATGAATAGATTGGCTTGTGTCATGATCGTGCTCCATAACTGAATCTTCATGCCACAATGGATCCATCTCGGACATGGTGTATAGTTTCTCCTGATCATAGGTAAATCCTCCATCCCAAGTTGTGTTGCTTCCATCAGAAGGTTTAACAATAAAAACACCATACATACCTGCTTGAACATGAATAGTTGAAACAACGTGGCAATGATAAAAGTACGTCCCTGGGTGAGGTGCTACAAAATAATAATATCCATGATCCATGTGGTGAACCTCGAAAGACAAATGTGGAACCCCATCATTCTCTTGATTCACGTCTAATCCATGTAAGTGGATTGTATGTGGAGCACCTTGAGATACGTTAAACAAATCCAAAACCACACTATCTCCTTCGTTTGCATACAAAGTAGGTCCCGGAATTGGGGGATGCTCACTAAAGCTCTGCGCAAAACCAAAGGTGCGCAAAACCACTCCGTCATGCATCGCTTTTTCGCCTAAATTCCTTGCGATTAACTGATGATTCACCGTTTGCTGTCCATGGGACCTAAATGAGGCCATCAAGAGAATTAAAAAAATTATTCTTGTCGTCATTAGGGCTCTATTAGCATGGTTAAAAACATCCCATTCGGATATATATTTGCTCCCGTAACTGCAATTAAATTGTGGTCATGTACCGGGTATTCTCCCGGCTGATGCGGCACCAATTCTAATGTCAAAACCTCCATCGGATTAATTGGGAAAGTATCTTTTATTCGTCCCTGATGGCTCTGATGCCCAGAGGATTGTACAATTTTTAGGTGATACCCATGAAAATGGATAGAGTGGATAGAGTTTCCCGTATTTGCTATGTGAATGTATATGGTATCCCCCACATTTCCTATAACTCTTGCTGAGGAATCCTCATTAATATCAGGGTTGTGATTTCCATTGATTAAAAAGAATTTAGGGTTGTATTCCGTGCTTAGCTGATTGTTCGAAGAAATATTATTAATCCACAAGGAATCTATCTCTTTTAAATTCCAATAAAACGAGGCCAAGCTGTTATTTCTAAAAACGATCATTCCCGCAAGACCTAAAATTTTGTTATTTGGATAATTCTCTAGATCATAATAAATAAAGGTTCCTGAAACTGCCGAATGAATGGATACGGTTTCATTCATTCCTGGGGCTATTAGCCCTGATGTAATGCCTAGCTCAGTGCTGCCAATTCTATGGGGAATCATGTCATTATTGAAAACAGTTAAAGAAATAGTGTCTGAAATGGAATATGACAAAATAGCATTTCTATTGTCAAAAACATTTGATGGATTGAAGCATTTATAGGGCATATTGCCTCCGTTAAATGTTTGAAGAATCCCTGAATTGATGTATATGGTATCCGTTATTTGTCCGCAAAAAGAATTAAATGGAATTGAAATACAAAGAAGTAAAAGTGAAATTATTTTCAAAAATACCATTGAAATAAATCCTTCAAATGATCTATTTATAGAACTCACTGATTTGATTTTACAATCTTTCTTATCAGGTAATCTCCAAAGGAGTCTGTGATTTTTGCAAAATAAACACTCTCAGGCAGGTTTGTTAAATCGATTTTAGCAGTTGGCCCATCGTCTTCCCAAACAGACACAAGCTGTCCTTGCATCGTCAAAATATCAATTTTTTCTGCTTTGTTCAGGTTGGTAAAATTGATGTATTGACTAGTTGGATTCGGATACACCTCAATATCGCTTAAGCTATTTTCAATAATACTGCTAGATGAGTTTGTCCAAGTAAGGTGCATGGAAATGGTGTCCCCAAAGCTTGGGTTTCCTGACTCATAAACATAAAAACTAATATCCCCTTCTCCGTAAAAAGTGGATGCTGTGATGTTGAGCTTCAAAAATCCTGTAACTCCATCTAAAGCTTCTTGTTCCGTTATTTCACTCATGGTTCCACCGGTAGGTACTCCAACATAACACCCACCTAAATCACAAAGCGAATAAGACCAACCTGCTGGTAAGGTGTTTTCTAAAAGAGACCATTGGAAATGTATTGGACTCAAGTCTGTTGTAATCAGTGATATTCCATGTGACGAATAATTTTCTTCTTGTATCTCCTCATCAATATGCTGAGCGGGATTAAAGGTGAAGTTTTGAGCTTTCAAAGAAAACCCTAAAAACGTAATTATTGTAAGTAAAAAATAAGCCTGTTTCATTGGAGTATATATTTAGAACTCAAATATACAGCTTTTTACCCGAACACCTTTTTAAGCAAATCGGATACCCTTGCGGCTGGATTTTTTCTAATCTCGAGCTCTTGTTTTGCGATTTGAATAAACAAGCCATTTATGGCCTTTTCAGTAGTATAATCTACTAGGTCTGGATTTACTTTTTGGACCAACGGTATTTTATTGTATGCCGTAAAAAGAGTTTCCCAATGCTGAGTTGCGCCTACCTTATCTAAAGAAGATTTAATTACAGGTTTAAACTTGTCGACCAAACTATTTCTAGTTTGAGTACTCAAATAAGACGTTGCAGCATCGTCATCTCCATTAAGAATTTTCATAGCATCATTTAGGCTTAAGTTCTTTATGGCGGCTACAAATAGTTCCTTAGAACTATTAGCGGCATCCTCTGCTGCCCTATTCATTGACTCAATAGCCGCATCAACCTTTTTACCTTGACCTAGATTTCGCAGCTTAGATTCTACCTGCTTTGCTTCCTCCGGTAGAAAAAGCTTTATTTGATCGTCTTTAAAGTATCCATCGGGTTTAGAAAGTTTGTTGACTCCTTTTTCGATTCCATTATTTAAAGCTTCCTTTAGCCCTTTCCCAACATCCTCTTCACTAAGCGACGTGGTCCCAGGAATAGAAATCCCTGTTTTTTCCAGCCCTTTTTTTAGGTTTGGCAGCTGAGATATTGCAGACAATGCTACCGTAAACGTCATGCCGAGAATGAGATAAATTGATTTTTTCATGTCCTGTTTTAAAGTTTATAAATCACAAACCCTGCGAAAAGTATTTGTTTGATTTCCTTTGTTTCAAATTTCACTAAACATATAGCATAAAACGTACCAAAATAATGCCGAATTCAATAATACAAAAAAACGCAAAATTAAAAACTTTATTAAGCAATGTTAAAATACTTCATAAAAGAGTAAAAGTGGATGAAATAGGTGAAAATTGAACATTATTGGCACATTTATATCAAAAAACGGCTTTTTTTTTAACAAAAGCATCAAATTTGGTTATTATGAATTTTTGCAAATATAAAAACACCTAATTTGACCAAAATCCATTAAAACAATAGAAAAAGGAACTAAAATGCACTAAAATGGTAAAATAATGTCATAAATCATTAAATTTTATAAAAAATAAACTTTAATCAAAATCAAAAGAAATGAAGCCTGAAAATCAAAGCCCAGGCAATAGAGTTGCTTTCTGATTATTGTCTTCCGAAGCAAGCTCTTTCTTTACCTTCGCCACTTGAGACTTTTGTTTTTCTGAAGAATGTTGGATGGTGATTTTTGAAGGACTCGTTTTTGACTCTTTAACAATTTTCTTTTCTGACTGTCCATCAACATAGACCATCATAAATAAGGCCAAGGGAATTAACACAAAAATATTGAGAATAATTTTTTTCATCTGAACTGGATATTGTAAACTACTACTGAGAATAAATGTAGCATTTGCAACGTTGTGTTCTTGATAAGGATGACTATTTTGAGCTCGTGAATTATTATTTATGGCTTTTCAATTAACATGATTGTTGACAATAAACAAAAAGAAATTAATTCGTGTGAAATTTTTGTGTTTGAAAAAACAAAGACCCTCTCGGGTCTTTGTTTGTGTCAAAATAAAGTAAGTTTAATATCTATTAAAAGGCAATAAGTATAGTATGAAGCTCAACGTTCTCAGCGGCTGCCGCTCCTATCGCATCTGCTGCTGAGTTTTTATTTTCAACTGGAGCAATATACTCATCTGTAATTGTAATAATCATCCTTTTATTGTTTTTCCAAGAACTTGAATGAACTGTTTTAACAATGGCATCATAATGAGACTCGCTCGAATGGTATCCTCTTTTTTGACCAATAAAATCAATGGCATTCCAATGGTCTTCATTCAAATCGGATAACTTAAACCAGTTGTTAGAGTTGGATATTCGGAATGATGCTGCACCTACCCTAGATCCCGCAGGTACCGCAGCAAGTATGGCGTCGCTTTCTTTCATCATTGTCTTAACATTATTACCCATACTGCCAGAAGCATCAATGAGTATTACAATATCTGTTGAATCCGTTGCATGCCTATCTATTTGCTGAACTATTGTTTTCACAAGGTTTCCGCGAAGCGTTCTCACAAATTCTCCAGACGTAGGTAAGGCTATATTATTATACCCCTCTAGCATTTGATATTGGCCATTTTCGTTTGGTGAAGCTGAATTGTTTTGATAATTCGAGTTATTATTATTTGAGTTGTTTCTACTAGATGAAGATGAATAATAATGATTTGTGTTCGATGATGAATGATTTGAACTAGATGAGCTAGATGAATTACTTGACGGCCGTGATATATTCGGTTTCGTAATATTGGAAGAATGAGATGATGGTTTTGGTGTTCTGACCGCCGGCCTATGATTAGTGACTGGTGCATTTTTAAGTGTCCCTCCTCCTTTTGGACTCGATCTTTTGATCTGGCCAAATGCAGAGAGAGAAATAGATAAGGGTATTAAAAGTAATAATGTTTTCATAAGAGCTTTTTTAAATGATTAATAATTCTTTCACCGTTTTCTTGAAATTGATTTCGATGAATCTCGAATAAGAATTTTACTATAATCGTGCCAAACTTAATTTTAATAGGCTATTTGCCCTCTAAAAATAATTCAAATACGCTTTAAAATAATGCGCTCTCCATTTGTTTTCAACTCATAAGTTCCGAAAGACTTTCTTGGGTTTTCACTTGTATCAAGACAGTATTCACTTCGCGAAATTTTTGTCACAAAAAATTCAATTTTATTGCTGCCTACCCAAAGATAGGTTCCACTTACTGATGTAAAACAATCCACCCCACATGGTGCGCGATAAGAAGTTTGAAAAGTGTTTTCGGAAAATGAAATGAAGTAACCCCATCTACTCGCAATATCACCTGTCGATTCCGAATAGGCGCTGAGGATAAAACCATCCTCGTTTTCTGTTTCCAAACATTTACCGTCAAGCTTCCAAGAACTATTTTGCAATTCTATTCTTTCTTCATGAAGTTTATTGGGTTCAATGTAAGATGAGACCGTTAGATAAATAACAATGAGTAAAACAAAATATTTCATGTGCAATTGATTTAATTCGCTTACAACTAATGGCTATTCTGGTTCATTTATTATTTGCCTCTTGCCTCGAATCAGATATAATCACTTCAAGAATGCCCTTGAATTTGTTTTTGGTACTATATTTGAATTCATTACAAAAATTTAGGATATGAAAGGTATTATTATTTTTATCGGAATTTGTGTTTTATTTTCATGTAAAACAAAACAAAACAGTGATGCTACTGTATCGCAAAACAATAACAACGTGAGTGACTCAGGAATTACAAATAGAGACAAACCCTCTTTAAATATCAATGCGGAAATTGGTGATCTAACTGTTGAATCCAAAAATGTTCAAATTTTAAAATCAAGAATAGAAGGAAACAGCCTTATATTAAAAATTGGTTATTCTGGAGGGTGTACAACTCATGAATTTCAGTTTATCGGTTCAGCAATGATTTCAAAATCTCTTCCTCCAATTAGAACTGTTCGTCTTGTTCATCACACAGATGATACATGTAGAGAGTATATCGAAAGAGAACTCATCGTTGATCTTAAAGAATTGGCATACAAAAAAGAAGCGGGTAGCCAAATAAAACTTAATATTGGGGAAAGTAACGGGGTGTTCTTGTACACGTATCAATAAGTTATTTCAAACCATTTAATTTTACATTAATTTCATGTTAATGTGTGTCATTAGTAAATAGCTAGGCATTGCTGTTTTTTAGAATTAAGGTGTAGTTGGTATTTTATCAAAGATGTGGTATTTTTAAGCAAATTAAATTATACCACTAAACATGAAAATTTTAAACACATCTTTATTCATTCTATTCATCACCTTCACCAGTATTGCTTTTTCACAGCAAGATCAATCACAGGTCTCGCAAAAAAACAACTTTGTTTATGGTGACTTAATTGTTCAATTAACAGACCAAGGCAACATCCGAGATCTCGTTAATCAAGCCCCGTCTCATAGTGGTCTCGTTATTTTTAAAGAGCTTTCGCCAACCTCAGACATTTGGCAGCTTCAATTTAATTATAACAGCATCTCTCATGAAGAAATCTTAAACTGGCTATACAATCAGCCGAGTGTTGAATTGGCACAAAATAATTATTATTTAAAGCTACGTTCAACCATTCCAAATGATGCAACATTCACTAGTCAATGGCATCACAATAATACGGGCCAAACAGGTGGTACTGCTGATGCTGATATCGATTCAGATTTAGCTTGGGATATTACCACAGGTGGAACAACAGCATCAGGACATGATATTGTTGTATGTTTAATTGAAAGTGGAAACTTAGACCATCAAGATTTATCTCCAAACCGATGGGTGAACAACAATGAAATTGAAAACAACGGTATCGATGACGATGGTAATGGATATGTAGACGATTATAATGGCTGGAACCCGCTTGCAAACGATGACGACTATGGAATTGGACCTCATGGGACAAACTGCTTAGGAATGATGGGAGCGAAAGGAAACAATGGTCTAAATGTCGTAGGTGCAAATTGGGATGTTAAGCTTATGGTTGTTGGTGGATACAATATAAATACAGATGCGAATGCCATTCAAGCTTATCAATATCCTTATGATATGAGAGTGCTTTGGAATAGTTCTGGAGGCGCACAAGGCGCTTTTGTAGTGGCAACGAGTTCTTCTTGGGGTATTGATGGAGAAGATCCAAACAATCACCCTGTTTGGTGTAGTTTTTACACTACGATGGGAGAAGCTGGAATATTAAATGTCGGTGCAACTACAAATCAAAATTTAAATGTAGATACTGCAGGAGACATGCCAACAGCATGTGACACACCATACATGATAGGTGTTGGACGCACAGATCACAATGACAATACTGCAGGAGGATACGGGGCGACAACAATTGAATTCGGTGCGCCTGGAATCAATGTAGTAACAACATCTGGAACAAATTCAACAACAACAACAACAGGGACTTCCTTTTCTTGTCCTTTAACCGCTGGAGTGATTGGGCTGGCATATTCTATACCTTGTTCAGACTTCATGAATACTGTGATTTCAAACCCTCAAGCCGGAGCTGATTTGGTTCTTCAGGCACTCATGGATGGTACTGATCCTAAAAGCCAACTGGCAAATAAATTTGTTTCAGGAGGAAGACTTAATTCTAGAAACACATTAGATGAATTAATGGCAGCGGGTTGCGATGGCTCTATTTGTTTTGGGCCAAGTGGAATCTCAACCACTAGCATTACTGAAAATGATGCTGTATTGGCATTTGATGCACAATCTGGTGCAAATGCCACAAATTTATATTGGAGAGAGGTTGGTGCCACAAACTGGATTTCTGAAACTGCAGTTGTTTCACCTTTTACTTTTAGCGGTTTGAACGGGTGCTCAGAATATGAATTTTATATGGAAACCGCTTGCAGTGTGGACACCATCTCCAACCCAACCTCAACTCAAACGTTCAGCACTCTTGGCTGTGGAGCTTGTATAGACAATCAATATTGCTCAAATGCCGCATCTGATGGAATAGATGAGTGGATAGAGTCCTTCACTATCGATACGTATACCAATCCATCAGGAAACGATTCTGGATTCGGAGATTACACGGGAAACCCTATTCAGCTTGCGACAAACAACACCTACAATATCGATATTGAAATCGCTTGGGGGGGGACCCTTTATGATGAGCATTCTCGAATATGGATTGACCTTGACCAAAATGGTGATTTCGATGCATCTGAATTGGTTTTTGACCAAGGAGTTGCCGATCAAACGGTAAATGTTACAGGTCAAGTCACGATCCCGGCACTTACACCGCTAGGAAGTACAAGAATGAGGGTCCAAATGGCTTATGTTGCTGGAAACACAGCGCTTCCTGATGTCTGTGATTCATATCAATGGGGAGAGGTTGAGGACTATTGTGTGGATATTGTAGCCGGAGCTATTTGCGGATTAACTGTTAATAGTACCTCTTCTAACCCTCTGTGTAATGGAAATGATAATGGGTCAATCAGTGTGGATGCTACCGCGGGTTCTGGTAACTATGCATACAGCTGGGATGCAGGACTCGGAAATTCAAACACAGTATCAAATCTTTCGGAAGGGGTTTATACCGTCGTTGTGACCGATTTAGACAATAACTGTGATACAACCATTCAATATGAAATGGAATACCAAACAGCTATTTCATTGGATTTTGATTCACAAGATGCATCATGCTATCAGTCCGCTGATGGATCCGCTACTGCAATTGCTTCTGGCTCTTCGGATTATCTTTACCAATGGGTAAACGGTCCCTCTTCTGATGAATGGAATGGGATTGGAGCCGGCACTTACGCTGTAAATGTGAGTGATTTAAATGGTTGTACCACACAGGGCGAAGTGACTATTGATCAACCTAATCCAGATGTGGTTTCGTTCTCATGGAATACTGCAAGCTTGGTGGTCCAGTTTTCAAATTCATCTAGTGCTGGAACTTATGTTTGGGACTTCGGTGATGGTAACACAAGTACAGAAGATAACCCAACACACACTTATGCGGAGACTGGAACTTATACGGTTTGTTTAGAACTCACTACAGATTGTGGAGTTAAAGATATGTGTAATACATTAAGTGTAAACAATGCAAGCATTGATGAAAACTATCGTGATTATATATCTGTTTATCCAAACCCAACCAACAGCACGGTTTATTTCAACATTACTCACCCAGAACTGTCCACCATCAAAATAATTGATGTCGTTGGAAAGGAAATTTATAGAATGAAAATTTCTGGGCAAATTAATGCTGTTGACTTATCAACATTTGATAATGGCTCCTACTTTTTTAATATCCTAGATGCAAGTGGAAAAACACTTATCTCTGATAAATTACTCAAGGTGAAATAAAAGATTACAAATTATAAAAGGCCTCTTTCGAGGCCTTTTTTATGATCTAATAAACAGTCTTTTGAATAGGAATTATTTATTCCAAAACCACTTCTAAAGTGGAATGATCCACAATAACAATCTTCCCCTTTAGCTCCCCTTCAGTGATTACAACACAGCAATAAATAGCTGCTTCATTGGTCTCCGGAGAAACATAAGGAAGGTACGCATCGATGTAGCCTTGCTTAAATTTCGTTTCTTCGATGATTTCACAGGTATAACCCAAACACCTTCTTTCTCCCACATTGTTAAGAGGACGCACTTTTGTTTTGCCTTCCATTTTTTTTGAATTTAGAAATTAAAGATAGAAAAATCCTAGACTTATGAATGCTAGAATCGACTTACATAATAATCAAAGTATTTGCACTCCTTTATCAACTCTTGATAGAACTTTGTATTACTGTATTGGTTCTTCAATACTTCAAAATCTTTTCGGAAACCTGAAGAACGGATACCACTTTGGAATTGGTCAAAATAATCGTTGTAGACTCCGTAATAATTCGTGTAATTATCTCTTATGTCGGAACCTTCACAGTACCTATTTTGACCACAACGGGCCAACATGAAATGCGCCTTGGCCGACATCTCTCGATTTAAACCTCCAACATTAAGCGCTTTTTCAAAAAATTGTTTAGGAACAGTCATGTCATAAAACCCATTTAATCCTGACGATTGTCTGTAG
>Ga0257121_1001596_pt1 | contig 16890 bp, 17 predicted proteins | sample SI106_100metaG_FD_190180 | JGI IMG/M metagenome (GOLD analysis project Ga0257121, IMG submission 190180) | Marine microbial communities from Saanich Inlet, British Columbia, Canada - SI106_100 | ecosystem: Environmental > Aquatic > Marine > Inlet | place: Canada: British Columbia | collected... | reverse complement strand
TTTCAGAGATTGCAGGAACAACAAGAGATGTGATTGAAACACATCTTAACATAGATGGCTATCCAGTAATTGTTTCTGACACTGCTGGTATAAGAGAGTCTAAAAATGAAATTGAAAAGAAAGGTATTAAATTATCTTTAAATAGAGCAGAAGAAGCAGATTTGAAGTTGGTAGTTGTTGATGCCAAAAACCTTGAATTTACTGATGTTTTGAAGGGTTTGCTAGATCAAAATGCAATTTTGGTAATAAATAAATCAGATCTTTTGGAGGGAGATATTAATCCTGAGATTAAAAAATTAAATCATGTATTCATTTCAATTAAAGAAAATTTAAATGTTGATGAATTGATTTTAAAAATAAAAAATAATTTAAAAAATAAATTTATAACAAGTGATGATATTTTAATTACCAGAGAACGACATAGGCAACATCTTGAACAATGTTTAGAGCATCTTAAAAATTTTAATAAAAAAAATGAAGTTGAAGATTTTGATAAAGCAGCAGAAGATTTAAGGTTGGCCACTAGACATCTTGGTATGATTGTTGGAAAAGTTGATGTTGAGGAGATATTAGGTAGTATTTTCAACGATTTTTGTATAGGTAAATAATTATCAATTTTCCTTATTTTAAGTCTTTTTTTATAAAAAAAACGTTGATAATTATAGCTTATTTAGCCAAAATTATACTTGTCTTGTAAATATAATAATCAGTTATAAATTTAGCTTATGAAAAATGATTTATCATTCGATGTTGTGGTAATAGGTGGTGGTCATGCAGGCTGTGAAGCTGCTGCAGCTTCTGCGCGACTAGGCGTTAATACCGCTTTGTTTACTCATAAGATAGAAACAATTGGAGAGATGTCTTGTAACCCGGCAATAGGAGGTTTGGGTAAAGGTCACTTAGTAAGAGAGATTGATGCTCTTGATGGTGTTATGGGTGAAGTTGCAGATAAATCTGGAATACAATTTAGATTATTAAACAGAAGTAGAGGGCCAGCAGTGAGAGGACCAAGAACTCAATCTGATAGATCGCTATATCGTAAATATATGCAAGAAAAACTTGTAAAGTATTGTAATTTAAACATTTTTTTTGATCCAGTAATAAAGTTTATTTTTAATAAAAATGCCATAACTGGTTTTGAAACTAAAGAAGGCAAGAAAGTTTTATGTTCAAAGTTAATACTAACAACAGGCACTTTTTTAAATGGTTTGATACATATAGGTGATGAAAGAACGCCAGCCGGAAGGTATGACGAGAAACCTTCAACAGGACTAAGTGAACAATTAGAAAAATATAATTTTAAAATAGGAAGATTAAAAACAGGAACCCCTCCTCGACTTGACTCAAGAACAATTAAATATGAAAATTTAGAAGAACAGTTCGCTGATGATGATCCTTATTTCTTTTCTTTCTTAACTAAAAAAAATATTAACAAACAAGTTTCATGTCATATGACCTATACCAACGATAAGGTTCATAAAATTATTGAAAAAAATTTATCGAAGAGTGCTATGTACTCTGGCAGCATACAAGGTGTTGGGCCAAGATATTGTCCATCTATAGAAGACAAGATAGTAAAATTTGCTGATAAGGGTCGACACCAGATATTTTTAGAGCCAGAAGGTCTAAATGACCATATAATTTACCCAAATGGTATATCAACATCACTACCTAGCGAGGTACAGCAAGAAATATGTAACAATATCAGTGGTTTAGAACATGTAAGAATTATTAGACCTGGATATGCTATAGAATATGACTATATTGATCCTAGAGAGCTGTTTTTGACTCTTGAAACTAAAAAAATTAACAGCTTATATCTTGCTGGTCAAATTAATGGAACCACAGGTTATGAGGAGGCAGCCGCACAAGGTCTTATAGCTGGCATTAATGCAGCTTTGTCTTTCAAAAAATCAAAACCATTCATATTAGATAGATCAGATGCTTATATTGGTGTGATGATAGATGATCTTGTTACTAAAGGTGTAGCTGAACCTTATAGAATGTTTACCTCAAGAGCCGAATATAGGTTAAGCTTAAGATCAGATAATGCCGACCAAAGACTCACAAACAAAGGTATTTCCATAGGTTTAATTGGAGAGAATAGAAAAAATTTATATGAAGATAAGCATAAAAAAATAGATAATATTTTAAAAATAATGCAAAAATCAACTATTTCTCCGTCTAAAGCTGAGGATTTTGGTATTAAAATTGCTAAAGATGGTGTTTTAAGATCTTCAAATGAAATATTAACTCAAAAAGGAGTTGATATGAAAAAAATTAGAGAAATATGGTGTGAAATACCTTATTTTGACGAAGAAATAGATGAACAAATAGAGATTAATGCACATTATAGAGGGTATTTAAAGAAGCAAAAAGCAGATATTTTAGCTTTCAAAAGAGATGAAAATTTGATGATACCCGAAAAAATTAACTACGATAAACTTTCAGGGCTATCAAACGAAGTTAAAGCTAAATTTAAAGAGATTAAACCCAAAACGATGGGTCAAGCTCTGAGAATTGACGGAATTACTCCAGCAGCTGTATATATTTTGTTGTCACATGTCAAAAGAAAGTCTATTAAGCATATAGCTTAATGGAACAAGAAATTATAGATTCATATAACAAACTCAGAAGTTTAAATGTTTCACGTGAAACATTCTTGGACTTCGAAGCATTTATATCAATGATGATTGAAAAAAATAGGGAAATTAACATAATAAGCAAAGAAACAGCTAGAAATTCAGCTATAAGAGAGCGTCATATTATTGATTCAGCACAAATAATTGATTTTATTGATTTAAATAGTAATACAACGACAGATTTAGGTACTGGAGGTGGAATGCCAGGGATTATTATAGCAATAATGCTAAAAAATATCAAAAAAAATATAAAAGTTAATTTATATGAGAAAAGTCATCATAAAAGTGTTTTTTTGAGAGAAGTATCTAGAAAATTAAAATTAAAGACAGAAATATTTCATGAAAATGTTTTTGATCTTAAGAAATTAGAAACAGGAACAATAATGTCAAGAGCATTCAAACCAATGCCAGTTGTTTTGAATTTAGTTTATGAAAATTTTTTAAGTTTCAAAAATTTAATTTTTTTTATGGGCAAGAATGGAAAAAAAATTTTTGAAAATTCTTTAAAGGAATGGGATCTAGAATACACAGAAAAAAAAAGTTTAACCAACGAAGATTCTTTTTTGTTAAATATTAAAAAAATTAAAAAAAATTAAATGCAAATTATTTCTGTCATAAATCAAAAGGGTGGGGTTGGTAAAACAACGACTGTGATTAATCTAGCAGCAGGTTTATCTCAACATAATAAAAAAATTTTAGTTATTGATCTAGATCCACAAGGTAATGCAACAACAGGCCTAGGTTTATATAATATGGAAAATTCTGACGACACAATTTATGGGGTATTAAATGGAACAAAAGAAATTTCTGAGGTAATTAAAAAAACACATTATAAAAATCTTGATCTTATTTCTTCAAATGTAGATTTATCAGGCTTAGAAGTCGAAACAGCTGATGATAGTAATAGAGCCTTCATACTTAAGCTTAAATTATCCGCTTATTTAAACGATTCCAAGGGATCATATGATTATATATTAATCGACTGTCCACCATCACTAAGCCTTTTAACAGTGATGGCGCTAGTCTCTTCTCATTCACTCGTGGTTCCTCTTCAAACGGAATTCTTTGCTCTTGAAGGTTTAACTCAATTGATGAAAACAATTGAAAGAATAAAAGTTAGTTTGAACCCAGAACTTAGCATTAGAGGAATACTTTTGACAATGTATGACAAGAGAAACAAACTATCATCTCAAGTTGAGAAAGAGGCAAGAGATTATTTTAATGAAAAAGTTTATACGACTGTCATTCCTAGAAATGTCAGATTGTCTGAGGCACCTTCTCATGGGATGCCAGTTTTAATTTATGACAAATCTTGTCCAGGGAGTAAATCATATTTTAGTTTTACAGATGAATTTATACACCAAGAATCAAACATAGGGAGTGCTGCATAATGGATTCAAATAAAATAAAAAAAGGTTTAGGTCGAGGGTTATCATCTTTAATAGGAGAAACAAAAGTTGAGTCTCAAAAAAATCAATTATCTATAAGCGATTTAGTACCAAACAAATATCAACCTAGAAAAATTTTTGATGAAACAAATTTAAATGATCTTACAAACTCTATTAAAGAAAGAGGTATTTTACAACCAATCATTGTTAGAAAATCTAACGAGGATCAATCTAAGTTTGAAATAATTGCAGGTGAGAGAAGGTGGCTTGCAGCTCAAAGAGCTGGCCTTCATAATGTTCCAGTAGTTATAACTGAAGCAGATGATTTAAAATCTTTAGAATTTGCTATTGTTGAAAATGTCCAAAGACATGATTTAAATCCACTAGAAGAAGCACAGGGTTATAAACGTTTGATAGATGAATTTTCTTATGATCAAGAAAAAGTTTCTAAATTTATTGGTAAGAGTAGAAGCTATATAGCAAATTGTTTAAGATTACTTACGCTACCAGTTGAAATAATAAAATTAATAGAAACCCAAAAGTTAACCGCAGGACATGCAAAAATTTTAGTAGGATTAGAAAACGCTATTTTTGTAGCCAATAAAATTATTGAAAAAAAACTCTCTGTTAGACAAGCAGAAAATTTTGTTAAGATTTTTAAAAATAAGAGACAAAAACCAAATAATAAAAAGGACTCAAATATTAAAGATCTTGAAATATCTGTATCGAATAAAGTTGGTCTTAATGTTCAAATTATGAATAAAAAAAATAATAAAGGTAAAATTATTTTTGAGTATAATGGCTTAGATCAATTAAATAAAATAATAGAAATTATTAAAAATTATTACTGACTTCTGAAGTAGCCTTTTCTAATATAAAATTAGAAATTATGTTTATGGAATTAACATAACTTCTTTTTATTTGCAGTTCTATTTCACTTAACTCAAAAATAAGTGAATTAATTTGATTTGGCTTCCATTTTTTAATTTGTAGTTTTGTAATATCTTTATCTTTCCAAAATATAGGTGGTTTGGCTGTAGATAAGGTTTTATCTAAATCATTATTATTTTCATACTCTTGTGCTAATTTTAAAATCCTCTTTAATTTATTTAAAAATACTCTTATAATTAAAATACAGTCTTCATCACTAAAATTATTCTCATTTAAAATATTGATAGTTTTCTTTTTATTTTTCACTAAACAGTAGTCTATTAGTTCTGATATACTAAAGTTTTCAATTAAATTTGTTAATTTTAAAATATTCTCTGTTGTAATTTTTCTATTTCCAGAAGCAAAGTACTTAATTTTTTTTAATTCATTTCTTAAAATACCTCTGTCACCATTACATCTATTTATAAGTAAGTTTATATTTGATTGTGAAACTGTTACTTTTATTTCCCTTAAGAATTTTTGTGTTATTCTTGACAAAGTTTCTGGGTTATCTGGATAAAAAGCAACACAAACTAATTTTTTTTCTTTTTCAAAAAGAGATCTTAGTTTTGATTTTTTTTCTAATATTTCAGAATTAAGGATTAATATTATATCAGTTACATTTTTTTTTACTATTTCATCAATAAAATGTAATAATTTATCAGTTGCTCGATTAATTATAATAATTTTCTCATTATCAAATAAGGAACCTGAAAAAATATTTTGATAGAAATTTTCACTATTTTCTAGAATTTGTTTTTCATCATAATTAGTAACAGTTTTGCTTTTATTTGAAGATATTATTTTGAAGATTTCTTCTTTTTTTGCACCTTCATTTTTACCATAGAATAATAAGATATTAAAATTTTGATTAAAGTTCTTAAGTTCAAATGATTTTTTTATCATTTAATTGTAGAAATTTTTAAATCTAATTTACTTACAATTGATTTTGCAAAGTTTCTTTTGATCAACTTTTCATAGTTACTTTGTTCATAGCTATTGCTAAGGTTTTTATATGAAAGTTTTTCCACAATATTAAATGTGTGTAGCTGATTTTCAAATGTTAGTGTGAAGTTAGAAATAACTTTTAATTCATAATTTGTTGCAAAACCTTTTGAATTTTTTGCTAAAACTCTTCTTGAAGAATTTGTTTCAATTTTTAAATCAATTTGCTCTGAAGAACTATTTCTTTTTTGATTTATTTCTCTAGTTATGTGATTATTTATTTCAGCGTCCCCAGTTGAATGAATAATATTTATGTTTGAATTAAAATTTTGATTTTTTAAATGAATTGGAGAATAATCACAATTAGAAAATAACAAAATACACACAAGTAATAAAATTTTTTTAAGCATGTTTATATAATTATATTAATTAATTTATTTGGTATAAAAATCTTTTTTCTAGGGTTTTTACCATCTAAATATTTTTTTAGCTTATCATTTTGATTAATCTTTTTTAATATATTTTCTTCTGACTGATTTGGTTCTATTTCAATCAAGTCTCTCTTTTTACCATTAATTTGGATAACAAAGGGTATTATAGTCTCAACTGTCAAGCTTTCCTCATAATTAGGCCAGTTTATTTCATTTTCACTACCAATAGCCTTGATAGTTTCGCTAGCAAAGTGAGGTATAATTGGAATTAAACTTATTAATATTTTTTTATAATTTTTTAATAGGGTGTTTTTTTTATATTTTAAATTGGTTTCTTTATTAATATATGAGTGCATCTCATGGATGCTTGCAATAATAATATTATAGTGGAAGTCATTCAAATTTTGAGTCATTTTTTTTATAAATTTATTAGTAAATTTAGTTAAATTTAAATTTGAATCTTCGTTATGGTTTTTTTTTATTTCTCCCATTATTTTTAAATGTAGGGTCCATAATTTTTGAATAAATTTAGATGCAGAAGAAATACCTTCTTCTGACCATTGAACATCTTTTTCAGGAGGACTATCGGATAAAATAAATAATCTAACAGAATCAGCTCCATAATTTTTAATTATATTTTCGGGGTCTATTACGTTCTTTTTAGACTTAGACATCGATTCTGATGCCCCAACCTTAATCTCAATTGACGTATCTCTTTTTAAATATTTTTTACCTTCTACTGTAGTGATCTCATCTGGACTAACCCAGTTATTATTATTATCTTTGTATGTTTCATGACACACCATACCTTGAGTAAAAAGACCATTAAATGGTTCTTTAAGATTAAATTTTTCATTTTGATAAGAAAGTGCGTGCATAAAAAATCTTGAGTATAACAAATGTAAAATAGCATGTTCAACCCCACCAATATATTGATCAACAGGCATCCAATATTTAATATCCTCAAAATTAAAACCATATTCATTTTTTTCAGGTGAACAAAATCTTAAAAAATACCAGGATGAGTCTACAAATGTGTCGAGAGTATCTGTTTCTCTAAAGTATTGTTTCCCATTTATTATAATATTTTTCCAATCATCTATTTTATCCAGAGGATTACCAGCAGAGTCCAATTTATCTATTGATGGGAGCTTGACAGGTAATAACTCTTTTGGGATTTTATGAGGAACATGGTTTTTATCATACATTATAGGTATTGGGCAGCCCCAGTATCTTTGTCTAGACACGCCCCAATCTTTAAGTCGAAAATTAATTTTTTTTACACCTAAGTTTTTTTTTTCAAGGTAATCAATTGTCTTAAAAATAGATTCATCAGGTGATTTTAGGCCATTTAAAAAAGAAGAATTAAATATGTAGCCTGATCCTGTAAAAGCCTCATTCTTAATTTTAAAATTTAAATTATTTTTTTCAGGTGTTACAACTGCGTTTACTTGCAAATTATATTTTTTTGCAAAATCTAAATCTCTTTGATCGTGTGCTGGACACCCAAATACAGCACCCAATCCATAATCCATTAATACAAAGTTAGCAAAATAAACAGGAACTTTTATTTTTTCATCTAAAGGGTTGATTGCAATAAGATCAGTTTTAAATCCAATTTTTTCAGCAACTGCAATTGACTCTTCTGTAGTTCCACTTTCAGAACATTTCTTTTTAAATGCTATGAAATCTTTATCATGTTCGTAAAGTTTTGATAATGGGTGGTCAACCGAAATAGCAATAAATGCCATTCCAAATAAAGTATCTGGCCTAGTAGTAAAACATTGAATTTCATTTACTTTTTTTGAAGACTTAATTTTGAATTTAATTTCACATCCAAACGATTTACCTATCCAATTTTTTTGCATGACTTTTACTTTATTGGGCCAATTTTTTAATGTGTCTAGATTTTCAAGTAATTCGTTAGAAAAATTGCTAATATTAAAAAACCATTGATTTAATTTTTTTCTTTCAACTATTGCACCCGATCTCCATCCTTTACCATCTATCACTTGTTCATTAGCTAGCACTGTTTGATCAACAGGATCCCAATTTACATACTGTTCTTTTCTATAAACTAAACCTTTATCATAAAGTTCCAAAAAAAATTCTTGTTGATGTTTATAATATTCTGGTGAGCATGTAGAAATTTCTCTATCCCAGTCAATTGAAAGACCTAGTTTTTTTAGTTGCCTCTTCATATTAGCAATATTTGATTCTGTCCAAGTTTTTGGATCAAGTTTGTTTTGGCGAGCTGCATTTTCTGCAGGCATTCCAAAAGAATCCCATCCCATAGGATGTAAGACATTATAACCTTGAAGAAATTTAAATCTTGCTAGTACATCTCCTATTGTATAATTTCGGACATGACCCATATGAATATTTCCAGATGGATAAGGAAACATTTCTAAGCAATAAAATTTTTTTTTATTCTTATCAACAGAAGTTTTGAAAGATTTATTTTTATCCCAGAATTGTTGCCAGTGCTCTTCTATCTTTTTAAAATTATATCTTTCCACAAGTTAACACAAAATCTATATTTAATTTGGTAATTTAATTTAATTTAACTCTTTTTTTTTTATTTCTGTTTTTTATTGTAGTTTTTTCATAGACAGAAGCTTTTTTCAAAATTTGTTTTTTTAATTCACCAACTAGCTGGCTGCTTCTTTCTGTAACAGAACAGTTATTTTCAGATTTACACACCTTATAAAAAATTTTTAGATCTATTGCGTCTGATCTAATTTCATTAGTTAAAAATCTTATAGTAATTTTTATACTTTCGTTGGAGCTATGATTGTCTGAATACCAATCAGTTACTATTATTCCTCCACTGTAATTAGCAGTTGCAAGTGGCATAAAATCAATCACATCTAGTGAGGCTCTCCATAGTTCGTTAGAACTGGCAAATTCAAAATTTCCTCCACCTTTCATTCCTGCAAGTTTATCTTTAAGTCTAAAACCTTTACCCTGATCCATATTGTTTTTAACTCTTTCTTTTGGGTCAGGGGGGAATTTTTTAGCATCAACACCACCTATTTTTCCGCATGAATTCAAGTTAATTAAGACTAAAATTATAAAAATTAAAGAATTGTAAAAGTTTTTAAATTTCATATAGAGCTTATAAACTGAATAAGTGGTTTTTACATAAAATATTTGAAAAAATCCCCTAAAATATGACAAATATCACTATTGCAAAAATACCACACATTAGATTTTAATTGGTTTAATGACAAAAAATCAAAGTTTTTTAACTAAACAATGATAATTCTCATGTGTTTATTAATTAATAACAAAAAAAAACTAAGGAGAAATAATGAACAAAATAAAAAAAATAGGTTTAACAGCTTTAGCTGCTTCACTTGTTACTGTATCTGCAAACGCTGTAGATATTTCTGGTGGTTCATCAATATCATATAATGGTGGTAATGATGGAGAGCAAGGTAATCCATGGTCAATGACTGACAGTTTAGTATTCACATGGGGTGGAGAACTTGACAACGGTATGACTGTTGATATGAACTTTAAATTAGACAACAGTGATGGTACTGCTGCAAAAGTATTAGACAACAGATCATTAGCTCTTGGCTTAAATGGTGGTGGAACTCTTACTTTCTGGGGTCAATCTGGTTCAGGTGTTGTTGGATCTTTCGATGATAAGATGCCAACTGCTTACGAAGAGTCTTGGTATACTGCAGACTCTCCAAACCAAGGTCATAGCACATCTAACATGTTCTACTACACGAACACTTTAGATGCTGTAACTATACACGCTTCACACACACCAGTTGGTGCTGCTTCAACTGAAGTTGGTGCTGTAGTAACTGCTATCGATAACCTAGAGCTTGGTATTGCTATAGGTGAAGATAACGCTACTTCTGCTGCTGTGGACAACACAATTATGTACGCTAAGTACACAATTGGTGGTGCTACATTAGGTGTACAGTCTAATGACGCAGACTCTAGTGCTGCTAACTCTGACGAAACTTTCACTGCTTGGGGTGTTTCTTATGCGGTAAGTGAGGATATGAGTATATCTTATGGATATTCAGAAATTGATTATGAAACATCCACTACACTTTCGCAGGAAGCTACTGGAATCAGTGCATCTTACACAATGGGATCTATGACATTAGCTGGTACAGTTAATGACATAACTAACCAAGGTTCTGGTGCAACTGGAAATACAGACACTAATGCAGAAACTTTCGAAATTAATTTAGCATTTGCATTTTAATTACGTTTAAAAGATTAACTAAAAGGCCTCTTTTATAGGGGCCTTTTTTTTATTCAAAATAAGATATTCCAGCAAATTCAAAATTATTTATAATTTTAAGTAATTTAACATTTTTTTTGGTAATACCCCCCAGAGCAACAACTTTTTTTTTAGTTAAGATAGATAAGTATTTAAACTTATTAATCCCTAAATAATTTTTATTTTTTTTAAATAAAGAGGATAAAAAAATTTTATTTACTTTTTGAAGTTCCTTTATTCGTATTTCTTTCAGATTGTGAGCCGAACCAATTATCTCAAAGTTCTTGTCATGTTTGTAATTTAGGTGATTAAAATTTTTGTTAAACGATGGTATATAAGCTCCATCTAATCGCAGCTTAATAGCCAGTTTAACATTATTGGATAAATAAAATTTTAAACCTCTTTTTCTGCAATAACTCTTAAATTTTAAAATTGCTAATTGATTAATTTTCTGGGAACTATAATTCCTATAAATGATAATTGTACTTTTATCTTGTTGATCAATATTAATTGTATCAAAATTACTTATAAAGTAATATTTTGTATTTAGATTATGATGCATAATACTATCCAAAATTTAATTAAAATTAAAAGTGAATTAAAATTAAATTTAAAAAATTTCAAAGTTGCTAATTTACCAAAAATTATTGCCGTATCCAAGACTTTTAAAATCAATAAAATTTTACCATTAATTGAACATGGTCACTTGGATTTTGGTGAAAATAAAATTCAAGAAGCTGTTGATAAGTGGAGTGATACCAAATTAAGAAACCCTGATATTAAGCTTCATATGATAGGTAAATTACAGACAAATAAAGTAAAATTTGCAGTTAAATTATTTGATTATATTCATTCCGTTGATACTGAAAAACTTGCAAAAAAAATTGCAGACGAACAAAAAAAAATTAACAAAAAAATAAAAATTTTTATCCAAGTGAATATTGGAGATGAGGAGCAAAAATCTGGTATTAAAAAAACTGAAGTTGGTGATTTAATTTCATATTGTAAAAAAATAAATTTGGAAGTTGTTGGTCTTATGTGTTTACCACCAGACGATAATAACCCTTCTTATTATTTCAAAGAAATGAATTTATTAAATAATAGTTTTGATTTAACTGAACTTAGCATGGGAATGTCATCAGATTATATGGAAGCTTCAAAAAATTTTGCTACTTATTTAAGAATTGGTTCAAGTATATTTGGAAAAAGATTTTAAGATATTTTTATTTTAGAATTTTTTTTGATTAATTTTAACATAATTAAAAAATCACTTTCTTTTAATGCTAAGCATCCAGCTGTAGGTTTGTAGTCTCTGGTTAAATGAATAAATATACAGCTACCCAAACCAGTTACAGGATTTTTAATATTATAATTTATAGGAATTAGTAAATCATATTTATAATCATTCCTTGTTAGTTTTTCGTGTTTTATTTTATTATTAATCTTTATTAGACGATTATATTTTCTTGGATAATTGATGTCATTGCACCATCCCATACTTTCTTTAATCTCTATAGTTTTTAAGGAAGTTGTTGGTTTTTTTATTCTATCTTTTCTAAAAAATAGTTTTCCAATGTTAAAAATACCTGCAGGAGTTTTGTAATCACCCTCTTTTTTTCTTCTTGTCACACCATTTTTTCCAATACAACAGTTAAAATAAAAATCATCTATTTGAAGAGTGTGTTTATTTTTTAAAAAAATTGTCATATTCTAATTATATATGAATAATCAAAACTTAATAGTTTATCGATTTAATCCTTTATACCAAATACTTAAAGAATTAGAACAAGACATAAATTTCATAGTTATTAAAATTTCAGATGAAAAATCTTTAAACAAAGAAGTTAAAAGTTTTAATAACTATCTAATTATATCAAAAAAAAAAATTTTAAAACTTAATAATCAATTTATTTTAAATCAATTGCCAGTGAATATCTTTAAGATGATTGAAAAATTAAATATTGAATTCCTAAAGCAACAGTTTGTTGAACAATCAGAAGTTATCATTAATAATTACACTATAGATATTAATGCTAGAGAAATGTTTACAAATAATGTTAGACTAAAACTGACTGAAAAAGAAATACACACTATAATTTACTTATCAAAAGTAAATAAACCAGTTAGTATTAATGAATTACAAACTAAAGTTTGGGATTATCATTCTGATATAGAAACACATACGGTAGAAACTCATATTTATAGACTTAGAAAAAAAATTTCTAAAAATTTCTTAGATGATAATTTTATAATCAGTCAAAATAATGGATACCAAATTAAATAAAAAAAAAAATATCATCGCTAAAGAATTGTTTTCAAAAAAATACAAGCAAAAAATAGTTAAGCCTAAAAAAGGTAAGGGGAGTTTTATAAGAAAAAAAAGTTAAGATTAAAGTCGTGCACCAATTTGCTGTATTACTCTAGATGACATTTCGGTACCTTTTTCTAAACTTTCTTTTAATGATAATTTATTAATATACCCATGTAGGAACCCAGCAGCAAAAAGGTCACCAGCACCTGTAAGATCTACAATTTTAAGATTCGGTAGTATGCCAGACTCAATAACCTCTTCACCTCTAATTACAACTGCCCCTTTGTCACCTCTTGTAACAACTACCAACTTATTCTGCTGCTTTGCAAAGTTAATAACTTCGTTGAAATTTTTTGCTTCAATTAATAATGTAATTTCTTGCTCATTTGCAAAAGTTATATCTAATTTATTTTTTACTAATTCTAGGAAATGGGGTTTATGTCGATCCACACAAAATTGATCAGACAGTGACATTGCTACTTTATTTGCATTATTAATTGCTTTATCAAATGCTTTTTTGGGTTCACCTTCATCCCATAAGTAGCCTTCTAATAATATTATTTCACTTTTCTTAATTGCATTAGAATTAACATCATTTTCGTTAATTTTACCTGCTGTACCTAAAAATGTACACATGGTTCTCTCAGAATCTGGTGTAACTAATATTAAACAAGTTCCAGTTGGCAGCTCTTCCTTTTTTTTTGAATAAAAGTATTCTACATCTTCTTTATTTAAACCTTCCTCGTATTTACTGCCAAATTCATCATCAGAAACTTTTCCAATAAAACCTACTTTGTCACCAAGCTGAGATAATCCAACTATAGAGTTTGCCACTGAACCTCCAGAAACAGTTTTTTCAATTTTAAGATTTGTTAATAAATTTTTGAATTCATTTTCATCAAAAAATAATTTCATTGTACTTTTTGTGAGATTATTTTTTTTAATAAAACTGTCATTTACTTTACAAATGACATCGACTATCGCATTTCCTATTCCTAAAATTTTCATATTAAGCTTTTTTGGTAATAACAGGTTTCTTTCTATTTGGGTAGCAAGTAGTGCATATTTTACAAGCTAAACCATAACAATCTCTAGCCTTGCAATATTCCCTGCCATAAAAAATTATTTGTAAATGAAGTTTAGACCAAGTTTTTTTAGGAAATATTCTTTTCAAATCCCTCTCTGTTTGAACTACACTTTTTCCATTAGTTAAACCCCATCTTTGTGCAAGCCTATGGATATGAGTATCTATGGCAAAAGCTGGATACCCAAAACCTTGGGACATCACCACGCTAGCTGTTTTATGTCCTACACCAGGCAGTTTTTCAAGCTTTTCAAAAGTTTTAGGTACTTTTCCATTGTGTTTTTCTAAAACTTGTTTTGACATTAAGTAAATACTTTTCGCTTTAACTCTAAAAATACCAATTTTTTTAATCAATTTTTCAATTTTTTTTCTTCCTAATTTTACAAAGTGTTCTGGTTTGAAGTATTTTGGATATATATCTTTTGTTACATTGTTTACATTTACATCTGTACATTGAGCTGAAAGAAGCACAGAAATTAATAGTGTAAAAGTATTTTTACTTTTTAAAGGAACTGGTGCTTTAGGATAAATTTTATTTAATGTTTTAATTATAATTTTTGCTTTTTGTTCTTCATTCATTATAAAAAGTTAAGCAAATCTCTCATAGAATATAATCCTGGTCTTTTTTTTACTAACCATTTAGAAGCCGTCAAAGCACCATCGGAGTAAAGTGCTCTATCAAAAGCTTCATGATTTAGTGTAATTATTTCTTTTCCACTTGAGAATTTTACCTCATGTTCTCCTATAATCTCACCCCTTCTTATGGAATTAAAATTTATTTTGTTTCCATAGGGAAAAGATTTTTTATTTAAAAATTTCTTGCCAATTAAATTATGTAAATTTTTGTTTTTTCCATTGGCAATACCTTTTCCAAGCATTAAAGCTGTGCCTGATGGATAATCCTTTTTGTGCTTGTGGTGTACTTCAAATATTTTGCTTAAATATTCTTCATTTAAAGATTTAGATGCAATCTCAGTTAAATACATTAATAAATTTATACCTAAGCTCATATTTCCAGCTTTTAAAATAGGTATTTTTTTTGAATATCTCTTAATTTGATTTTCTTGACTTCTATTAAAACCAGTTGTGCCAATAACAACTATTTTTTTAAGTTTAGATGCTATTTTTAATATTTCTAGGGTGCAATTGGGCACAGTAAAATCAATAATTACATCGGTATTTTTAAAGGCTTTTTCAGAATTTAATTCTGGTTTAATTCCATTAAATTTTTTATTTATTGATCTATTTTCTGTAAGTGTAACTAATTTAAAACTTTTATTTTTTTTAGATGATTTAATTAGTTGCTGGCCCATCCTACCCATACAACCTGAAATCGCTAAATTAATTTTTTTCATTTAGATAAACATTAACCTTTTTTGAAAGATTAGTCTTTTAATTTTTCCAGAAATCTTTTGCTTTTTGAAAAAACTTTTTAATACTTGGATTGGATTTATCGTTTTCAATTTCTCTAAATTGTTCTAATAACTCTTTTTGTTTTTTATTTAAATAAACTGGTACTTCTGTTTTAACTTGAACATATAAGTCACCAAAATCACCTCTTCTCATAAATGGCATTCCTTTACCTCTTAATCTGAATTGTTTGCCATCTTGAGTCCCATCAGGAATTTTAATTTTAGCTTTGCCTCCATCAATAGTTGGAATTTCAATGGTAGTTCCTAATGCGGCATCTGCAAGTGAAAGTGGAAATTCAAAAAATAAATTTTCATCTGATCTTTTAAATAAGTCATGAGAGTGAACATTTATAAACAAATATAGATCACCTGTTGCCCCACCTCTGCTTCCTGCCTCACCTTTACCAGCTAATCTAATCCTTGTTCCATCATCAACACCCTTAGGTATTGTTACAGATATTTTCTTTGAAGTTTGTTTTTTACCCTGACCATTACAATCATTGCATGGGTTGGTAATTTCTTCTCCATTACCATTACATTGAGGGCAAGTTTGTTGAACAGTAAAAAAGCCCTGGTTAGATCTTATTTTTCCATTTCCCCCACAATATGTACATTTATCAGGAGAGTAACCAGGTTTAGAACCATTTCCTTTGCATGTATTACATTTTTCAGTTGTAGAAAATTTTATGTCTTGTTTCTTACCTTCATATGCTTCTTCAAGTGTAATTGATAAATCATATCTTAAATCTGAACCTCTATTATTTGAACTTGTTCTACTTCTTGATCTTCCACCGCCTCCAAAATCTCCAAAAAAATCTTCAAAAATATCAGAAAAATCAGCACCACCAAAACCTCCAAAACCACCACTCTGTCTACCACCACCATTTTCAAAAGCAGCATGACCAAAGTTGTCATAATTTTGTTTTTTTTCTTTATCTGAGAGAATGCCATATGCTTCACTGGCTTCTTTAAATTTGTCTTCAGCAGTTTTATCTCCTGGATTTTTATCAGGATGGTATTTAACAGCAAGCTTTCTATACGCTGATTTTAGTTCATCTGGGGAGGCAGTCTTTCCAACACCTAAGACATTGTAAAAATCTCTTTTAGCCATAAGTTACTTTGAGATAATGGTTGTTGATAATCTTAAGCGCTTTTTTCTGTATCTTCTTCTTTATCTTCTTCTTTATCTTCTTCTTTTACTTCTTCAAAATCTGCATCAACTACGTTATCATTTTTTTTCCCTTCATCATTATTTTTACTATTATCGGGTGAGTCTGGTTTTTTCTCTTGAGACTTATAAATAGCTTCGCCTAATTTCATTGAAGCTTGAACTAAAGTTTCTGTTTTTTTCTTTATGTCTTCATTATCTGTTCCTTTTAAAGCTTCTTTTAGATTAGATGAAGCATCTTCAATTGATTTTTTTTCAGCATCAGTAATCTTAGACCCATGCTCTTTAAGATTTTTTTCAGTTGAGTGAATTAAAGTGTCAGCTTGA
>Ga0257121_1001595_pt1 | contig 16894 bp, 15 predicted proteins | sample SI106_100metaG_FD_190180 | JGI IMG/M metagenome (GOLD analysis project Ga0257121, IMG submission 190180) | Marine microbial communities from Saanich Inlet, British Columbia, Canada - SI106_100 | ecosystem: Environmental > Aquatic > Marine > Inlet | place: Canada: British Columbia | collected... | reverse complement strand
GATTACAGGTTTCCCTGCTTTCATCATTTCTTTTACTTTGTTTTTTCTCATTATTATATTTTTAAACCCATGTGAGTGTATTTCACATTTAAGTAATCTTTAATTGCTCCTGATCCACCTTCACGTCCATAACCAGTTTGTTTAATACCACCAAATGGTGCTTCAGCAATTGCAACCACGCCAGTATTAACCGCAACACATCCAGACTCTAATTTTTCTGATCCAATATGAGCTTTATCCATAGAATTTGTGTATAGATAACTACATAAACCAAGGTCATTATCATTTGCTCTTTCAATAACTTCATCAAAAGTTTTAAATGTAAGAATTGGTACTAATGGACCAAAAGGTTCTTCTTTCATAATAGTAAAATCATCTTTTACGTCATCAAATACTGTCGGTTCATAATAATAACCCTTATTAAAACCAGAAGGTCTTTTTCCACCCATTAAAACTTTTGCACCTTCTTTTTTTGTAGTTTCAACTAGCTTTTCTATTTCTTCTAATCTCTTTGCAGTACTTAAAGGTCCTAGTTCAACACCTTCATCCATACCATTTCCTATTTTTAATTTTTTTGCTCTTTCCATAAAAGCACTTACAAACTCTTCTTTTCTATTTTCTTGGATATAAAATCTATTTGGAGATATACAAACTTGTCCATTATTTCTGAATTTGCCAGTTATTGCTATGTCGGCAACTTTATTCATATCTACATCTTCACATACTATAAAAGGAGAGTGCCCACTTAGTTCCATAGTAACTCTTTGAACTTTATCAGCTGCCTTTTTTAAAATTATTTTACCAACTCTTGTAGAACCGGTGATTGATACTTTTTTGATTATATCAGATTCCATCAGCTCATTTGATATTTCAGCAGGATCACCTGATAAAAGATTTACAACTCCATCTGGCACACCAGCTTCTTTACAAATATTAACTAATTCCATCACGGCACCAGGAGTAATTGTATCTGGTTTACAAATAACAGAACAACCCGCAGCTAAAGCAGTAGAAATTTTTCTTGACGCTAATACTATTGGAAAATTCCATGGAACTAAAGCAGCAACAACACCCACTGGTTGATAGTAAACGTGAACTCTAGTATCTGGAAATCTACTTTGTTGTGTTTCACCATAAATTCTTTTTGTTTCTTCAGCGTTCCATTCAAAAATATCAGCCCCACCACCGACTTCTCCAACAGCTTCAGCAAGAGGTTTTCCAACTTCAAGAGTTAACCATTTTGCTAGTACTTCTTTTTTTTCTCTCATTAAGTCAGCAATTTTTCTAAGAACATAAGATCTTTGCCAAGGTGCTGTGTTTTTCCAAACCTCCAAACCTTTTTCAGCAGACTTTAATGCTTTTTGTACTTCTACAGAGGATGCTTTTGATGCTTTTCCAATCACTTCTTCTGTTGCAGGATTGATTACATCGTAAGTTTCTTTTTTTTCAGCTTGTTGCCATTTACCATCAATGAATTGTCCAAATTTTTCGTACATAATTTTTATTTTTAAGTTTACTTAATTAGGTTTTTTAATTTATAAATATATTTATATATAAACACTATACATATTAAAAAATAAACATATTTATGAAAAAAATTACTCTCACTTGTGCTCATGCAATTGTAAAATATTTAATTGCTCAAAAAATATTAATTAATGGCAAAAAAGAACCTTTGTTTCCAGGTGTGTTTGGAATTTTTGGACATGGTAATGTAGCATGTTTAGGTCAAGCTCTAGAAGAAAATCAAAAAGAGCTTCCAACTTATAGAGGACACCATGAACAGAACATGGCTCTTACAGGTATTGGTTATGCAAGAGCAAAGAGAAGGCAGCAAATTTTTGTAGCAACATCATCAGTTGGACCAGGAGCTACAAATATGGTTACGGCTGCTGCAGTTGCGATGAGTAATAGGTTGCCGATTTTATTTTTACCAGGAGATACATATGCAAATAGAATGCCTGATCCAGTACTTCAACAAGTAGAACATTTTAATAATCCAGGAATAACTGCTAATGATGCTTTTAAACCTGTAACTAGATATTTTGATCGCATCACTAGACCTGAGCAAATTATTCAATCATTTCCAGCAGCAGTTCAAACAATGTTAGATCCTGCAGATTGTGGACCTGCTTGCATCGCTTTAAGCCAAGATATTCAAGGACAAACTTTCGACTATCCTGAAGAATTTTTTAGAGAAAAAGTTCATGCAATTAGAAGACCAAGACCTGATGAATTTCAAATAAAAGAGGCTGCAGAAAAAATTAAATCTTCAAAAAATCCAATAATTATATCTGGTGGAGGAGTTTTTTACTCTGATGCAATGGAAGAATTAAGTAACTTTGCGGTTAAACACAATATACCAGTTACTCAAACTGTGATGGGATATTCTACAATGAAAAGAGACCATTCACATTATGCTGGTCAAATAGGTGGGTTAGGTGGAAAAAACACTAATTCATTAGCTAAACAAACAGATCTAGCTATTGCAGTTGGTACTAAACTTGCAGACTTCACTACAGGGTCATGGGCAAACTTTGAAAACGAAAATTTTCAACTTGTTTCGATTAATGTATCAAGATTTGATGCTAATAAGCATTTGGCTCAAGCAGTAGTAGGTGATGCAAAAGTTTCACTAGATGAACTTTCACAAGCATTAGGGGATTGGAAAGCTGGTGAGGAGTGGAATAAAAAATCTCAAGCAGAGTTAAAAGCATGGAATGAGCATGTTGATAAAGAGAGTGCTCCTTCAAATCAAGAGGTACCAAGTTATGTTCAAGTAGTTGGTGCCGTTTATAAGAACTCTGATCCATCAGATATCGCAGTTACTGCAGCAGGAGGTTTGGTTGGTGAGGTTATTCAGGTTTGGAGACCGCGAGAATTAAATACTCATGAAACTGAATGGGGATTTAGTTGTATGAGTTATGAAATATCAGGAGCTTTAGGAATAAAAATGGCAAACCCTGACAAAGAAGTGATTTCTTTTGTTGGAGATGGATCTTATCTTTTAAATAATACAGATATTTATTCTTCAGTAATCACTAATAATAAGCTTATTATAATTGTTTGTGATAATGGTGGATTTGCCGTGATTAATAGACTGCAATTATTCAAAGGTGGAAATGAATATAACAATTTATTAAAGAGTTCTAATACTCCAGGTCTTGTAGATGTAGATTTTGCAAAACACGCAGAGAGTATGGGGGCAAAATCAGAGCATGTTAATTCAATATCAGATCTTGAAGAAGCATTTAAAAGAGCAAAAAAATCAGATGTTACTTATGTAATTTCTATTAAAACTCATGCTTATCAATGGTTAGAGGGTTCTGCATTTTGGGACAGTCCCACATTAGAAATTCCAACCACTAAAGAAAATAAAGAAGCTTTAAAACTATATAAAGAAGGAAAAAACAAACAAAGACAAGGCGTTTAATTCTTTATGAATAAAATTTTTAAAGTAGGCCTAATTGGCTGTGGCCATATTTCTGAAACATATTTTAGAGCAGAAAAATATTTCAATAATATTAAAATTATTAAATGCGCAGATATAAATCTTAATAATGCACTAAAATGTGCAAAAATATATAAGATAAAAGCGGTAACCGTTAATGAGCTTTTGAAAGATAAAGAAGTTGAGATAATTCTTAACTTAACTATTCCAAAAGCTCACTATAAAGTTGCAAAACAGGCATTAGTTAATGGCAAACATGTTTACTCCGAAAAACCACTAGCAATTAATTTTAAAGATGGAAAAGATCTCCTTAAAATAGCAAAAAAGAAAAAACTTTATATTGGAAACGCTCCCGATACTTTTTTAGGTGGAGGTATTCAAAAATCAAAAGAGCTAGTTGACAAAAAAACTATAGGTAAAATTAATTTAGGTAATGCAATTTTTGCTTTTCCCGGAGTTCAATCTTACCACCCAAATCCTGAACCTTGGTTTGCTAAGAAAGAGGGTGGTCCAGTCATTGATATGGGTCCATATTATTTAACTGCTTTAGTTAATTTATTGGGACCAGCAAAAAAAGTTACAGGAAGTATTGTAAATGGAGTTAAGAGAAGAACTATTGGGATAGGGCCAAGAAAAAATAAAACATTTAAAGTCGAATGTCCCACAACATACTTATCAACAATTACATTTGAGAATGGAACGATTATTAGACTAACTCTTTCTTTTGATGTGATAGCTCACCAAAGAAATCATATAGAGCTATATGGTGATAAAGGGTCAATGATAGTTCCGGACCCAAATATGTTTGGTGGTTCAGTTTATGTATGTAAAAATTTAGGTGAACCATGGAAAGAATATAAAACAAATAAAATGCCATTAGGTAAAATTAATATTAGATCACAAAGTTCAAGAGCCAACGAGTCACCAACTAATGCAAACTATCGTGGAGCAGGATTAGCTGAGATGGCTTATTCAATAGAAAATAGAAAAATTAATAAATGTAATGGAGAATTATCTTTACATGTATTGGATATTATTCAATCAACTATGAAAGCCTGCATTTCTGGAGTTACGCAAACAATCAAAACTACCTGTAAAAAGCCCCAACCTTTCTCTTTGAAGGAAATTAGAAAAATAATTAAATAATAATTTATGCCAAAATTAATTGTTATAAGTGATCCTTACCCAAGAACACTTGATCTTATATTTACAAAAAAAAAACTTAAAGAATTAAAATCTATGTACAAAGTAATAACTGCTCCAAAAACTAATAAAACTGAATTTTATAAAAAAAATATTTACAAAGCTACATTCATAATGGGTCAGCCAAGTTTAGATAAAAATATTTTATCTAAGGCAAAAAAATTAAAAGCAATTATTAACGTTGAGAGTAATTTCATGGATAATATGGATTATGATTATTGCTTTAAAAATAGCATTCATGTCATAGCAACATCCCCTGTATTTTCAAAACCAGTTGCTGAAATGGCACTAGGAATGACATTATCTTTGTTAAGAAATATTCATAATGCTCACTCAGATTTTATTAAAGGACAGGAAAAATATGGTTTAGAAAGTAATCTGCAAGCTTCTTTATTATCTGAAAAGAAAATTGGTTTATTGGGTTTTGGAGATTTAGCTAAATCTTTATATCCACTATTATTACCATTCACAAAAGACATTAATGTGTATGACCCATGGATACCTAAAAAAAAAATAAAACAGTTTGGGTTTAATTCAATGAGTTTAAATGAAATGTTTAAAAAATGTGAGATTATCTATGTTTTGGCTGCTGTAACCACAAAAAATAAAAATCTTATTGATAAAAAATTATTAAATAAAATGAAATCTAATTCATTATTTATCTTAATGAGTAGAGCTGCGGTTGTAAATTTTAAAGACTTAATTAAACGTGCAAAAAAAGGAGATATTTTTGTTGCAACTGACGTATTTCCTGAAGAACCTGTATCAAAAAAAGATCAAATTAGAAAAATTAAAAATATTTTATTTTCTGCTCATAGAGCTGGAGCCTTAAAGGCTGCCTTCTTTAATATGGGTAATATCGTTCTAAAGGATATGAATTTAATTTCCAAAAATTTTCAACCAAAATTTTGTAAAATTGCTCAACCTAAAACTGTAGGCTTGTTAGCATCAAAACCAGTTGCAATTAATTAATTTTTTTTTTAAGTTGCAAAATGATTTATTCAAACAAAGTTATTCTAGAGGCCAAAAATATTAGTAAATATTTTGGAACTATCACCGCATTAGAAAATGTTAATTTGAGTGTAAGAGAAGGTGAATGTTTGGGTGTAGTCGGTGATAACGGAGCTGGAAAAACAACATTGATGAAAGTACTTTCTGGTCTTTACAAACCTAGTAAAGGAGAGCTTTATTTTAACGGTAATAAAGAAGTATTAGAAAGTCCAAGAGACTCTCAAAACTTAGGATTAGAAATGGTTTATCAAGATTTAGCTTTAGCTGGAAACTTACCGATTGGAGAAAATATTTTCTTAGGGCGCGAACCAACTAAAAACTTAGGTTTTTTTAAGATGCTTGATTATAAAAAAATTAAAGAAATGTCAGAAGCTCATTTAGAGAAATTAAAGATACATGTAAAAAGTGCTGATCAAAAAGTTGAAGAATTATCAGGTGGTCAAAGACAAGCTATAGCTATTGCTAGAGCTACTGCATTTAATTCTAAACTGGTAATTATGGACGAACCTACAGCTGCTTTAGCAATAAAAGAAGTTGGAAAAGTTTTGGACCTTATAAACGGTCTAAAGAAAATAGGCGTTAGTGTAATTATTATAAGTCATAGAATGGATGATATTTTTGCAGTTTGTGATCGAGTAACAGCTCTTTTTCAAGGAACAAATTTTGCTGAGTCTGAATTATCAAAAACTTCTAGAGATGAAGTTATTGGTTGGATCATGGGAAAAAAATAAAAATGGATAATAAAGAAGTTAAAAAAGATAGCTTATTTTTAAAAGCAATTCCTTATTTTGATAAATACGGAATTTTAATATTGCTACTAATAATGATCATTGCACTTCATATTATGCAGCCTGAAGTTTTTCTTTCCTGGAGAAATATAACAAATGTATTTAAACAAATTTCATGGCAATCTATGCTAGCTTTAGGAGTCTTTATTGTAATCGTTACTGCTGGAATAGATTTATCAGTTGGTTCGATAATGATGTTATCTCTTATGGTTCTTGCAATAACCTCTAAAGCTGGAGCCGCCTGGTATATTGTAATTTTAATCCCTATTGTCATAGGTGCATTATGTGGAATGGTGAACGGTTTTGGAATTACCGTACTCCGCATGCCACATCCATTTATAATGACTTTAGGTACTCTCTATATTTTTAGAGGCACAGGAAATTTAATATCTGGAGGTGTTCCAATTAGTGGTTTCACCGAAGAGGTAAGGTTATTGGGAAATGGAAGAATTGATCTTACGTGGTTAGGTCTTGAAAAATCTCAATATTTACCAGCCAGTGTAATTTTAATAGCTGTTGTATTTTTTCTAATGTGGGTATTTTTAAATCATACCAGGACTGGGAAATGGATTTATGCTATTGGCGGCAATCCAAATGCTGCAAGAGCAGCAGGTATAAATGTTAATAAAATTTTAGTAATTGTATATTCTTTGTGTGGATTATTAGCTGGCTTTGGAGCTTTAATTTTAGCAGGAAGAACTGATTCGGGCTATCCTAATGCAGGACTTAATGCGGAATTAGATGCTATTGCAGCATGCATTATTGGCGGAGCAAGTTTCTTCGGAGGCAGAGGCACTGTATTGGGAGTTTTTGCAGGTGTAATGATAATGGGGCTATTAAGAAATGGTCTAAATTTAATGGATGTCAGTTCTTTTTGGCAACAGGTATTAATAGGAACAATTATTGTTCTTGCGGTTTATATTGATGTTTTAAGAAAAGACCTTGGAACAAGAAAATAGTAAAATTATTTATTCTCCTTCAAGTTGTTTTTGTTATTTTTTTAATTTTTAAAATTATAATAAATTAAATTCTTTTAAGTCTTAAGTGTGATTCTTTTAATGGTTGTGTTTCTTTATTAAATAATATTCAATAATTTTTTTTAAAAACAATAAGAGGAAGAAAACATATGAATATAATTAAAAAAATTGGTGTATTTTTTACATCGTTATTTTTAGTATTAAGTATTACAGCAACTAGTTCATTTGCAGATGGTCATGCAAAAACTATTTTATTTAGTATTAAAGGTCCTGGATCAGGAAATGCTTTTTGGGCTTCTGTAGAAAAAGGAGCTAAAGAAGAAGCAAAAAAATTAGGTGTTAAATTAGTGCTTATAGCACCACCTCAAGAAGGTGATGTTCAATCACAAATTAACCAAGTAGAAGATCAGTTAGCAAAAGGAGTTGACGCAATGGCTCTTGCGCCAGCAGATCCTAATGCTTTCGCACCAATTGTTGATGACGCTATTAAGAGTGGAGTTCCTGTAGTATTTGTAGATACTCAAGGGATTAATGAAGGAGTAACTTTTATTGGAACAAATAATAAAAACGGAGCTGAGCTAGCTGCTAATTTTATTTGTGATAAAACTCCAAAAGGTTCAGATGTTGCAATTTTGACTGGAATGGAGTCTCAATCAACAGCTCTTCTTAGAAGAGATGGTGCAATCAAAGGTTTGACTGATTGTGGTTTAAATATTGTAGCTACACAAACGGCTGAATGGGATACTGCAAAAGCAAGATCTGTTACAGAATCTATTCTTGTAAAAAATCCTAATATTAAAGCTATTTTTGGATCAAACGATAATATGGCGTTAGGTGCTATTCAAGCTCTTGAAGATGCTGGTATGAATGATGTGGTTGTAGTTGGTTTTGATGCTACTCCAGATGCAGCTACTAGTATTTTAGCCGGTAAGTTAACTGCAACTATTGCACAGTTCTCTTATAACATGGGTGCTTATGGTGTTAAATATGCACTTGCTTTAGCTAAGGGTGAAAAAATTGATGCAAATATCGATACTGGAACTCAATTAGTAACTAAAGAAAACGCTAACGATTTTAAATAATCCTTAGAAAAATTAAAATTAAAGGGTGGGATTTTTATTCCACCCTTTTTTTTTATGTAATATAATAATTTCATGCTTATTAAAATTGATCCCATATTAAGCCCAGATCTTTTATTTCTTTTAAGATCCATGGGACATGGTGATAAACTTGTTTTAGCTGATGCAAATTTTCCAGCACATTCAATGAATAAAAACGTAGTGAGATTGGATGGAGTAAATATTAATGAAGCTGCAAGAGCAATTCTTTCTGTGTTCCCACTTGATAGTTTTATTGTATCTCAAGGAGGTACAGCTGTAAATAGAATGGAAGTTGACGATAATCCAAATGAATTAACTGATGCTCACAAAGAATTTATTAGAGCAATTAAAGATGTTTCAGGGGATAGTTGGAAAGTAGGCTCTATTGAAAGGCAATCTTTTTATGAAGAAGCTAAAAAATCTTATGCTATCGTTACAACAACAGATGCTAGACCATTTGGATGTTTCATAATAACAAAAGGCGTAATTAAACCAGACGGTAGTGTTTGGGTTCTTGATAAGTAATGAGCTCAATTTGTATCTTCGGGGTATTTGTTGCTGATCTTTGTTTTTTTGGAAACAAAATACCTGAACCAGGTGAAACAGTTTTAGGAAATAATCATTTAGTTGGACCAGGTGGGAAAGGTTCAAATCAAGCAATTGCCGCTGCAAGATTAGATGGCAAAGTTAATTTTATAACTAAAGTTGGTAAAGATAATCACGCAGATATGGCTTTTTCTTTATATAAAGAGGCTGGAGTTAATATAGAAAGCATATCCCAAGACTCTAATCTTTCAACAGGCGTAGCAGGAATAATGATTGATGAGAATGGGAATAATGCAATTAATGTTTTTGCTGGTGCTGCAGCTCATTTACAAAATGATGATATTGATACAAATTTAGACGTAATAAAAAAATCAAAAATATTTTTAACTCAAATGGAAACTCCAGATTCAACAACTATATATGCTTTAAAAAAAGCTAAAGATAATGGTTGTCTTACAATTTTAAATCCAGCTCCTGCTAGAAAAATAAATGAAAATAATTTTCAATTATTAGATTTTTTTACTCCAAATGAAACTGAAGCAGAATTTTATCTTAATAAAAAAATTGAAACAAATGAAGATATCAAAAATGCTGCAAAAGAATTTTTAAATAGAGGTGTTAAAAACATTATTATTACATTAGGCGAAAAAGGTATTTTTTTTGCTAATAAAGATGAAAAATATTTTGTTGATGCATTAAAATTGAAAGATGAGGTTGTAGATACAACAGGAGCAGGAGATGCTTTTAATGGAGCATTTGCTGTAGCTCTTGCAAATGAGCTTAAATATAAAGATGCATTAATATTTGCTAATAAAGTTGCAGGTATATCAACAACTAGATTGGGTGCTGCAAGTTCAATGCCTTTTTTAACAGAAGTAGAAGGATACTAAATGACATACAAAGCTTTCGAAAAAAGATACAGCGAAATGGAATATAGAAAATGTGGTGCTAGCGGTCTTAAGCTCCCATTAATCAGTTTAGGTCTTTGGCATAATTTTGGAGGAAAAACTATTAATCCAGAGTCTAAAAAAGTTTTATTTAAAGCTTTTGATCTTGGAATTACTCATTTTGATTTAGCTAACAATTATGGTCCCCCATATGGAAGTGCAGAAGCTAATTTTGGAAAAATAATGAAAAGAGATTTAAAGAAATATAGAGATGAGCTTATTATTTCATCAAAAGCCGGTTACGATATGTGGGATGGCCCATATGGAGAGTGGGGATCTAAAAAACATGTGATCGCAAGCTGCGATCAAAGTTTAAAAAGAATGAATTTAGATTATGTTGATATCTTTTATTCTCATCGTTTTGATCCAAATACACCTCTTGAAGAAACTGCTGATGCTTTAGAAACTATTTATAGATCAGGTAAAGCTCAATATATTGGAATTTCATCATATTCTGCAAAACAAACAAAAAAAATGTATGAAATTTTAAATTCAAGAAATATTAAAATATTAATACATCAACCTTCTTACTCATTAATAAACAGATGGATTGAAAAAGATTTAACAAAAACTTTAATTAATAAAGGAATTGGCTGTATTGCTTTTTCACCATTAGCACAAGGGATGTTGTCAGAAAAGTACTTAAAAGGAATTCCAAAAGTTTCTAGAGCAAATCAAAAAATCACATCTTTAGATAAAAAATTAATTACCAGCAGAAATATTACAATGATTAAAGAACTGAATATTATAGCAAAAAAAAGAGGCCAATCATTATCTCAAATGTCTATAGCCTGGGTCTTAAACAATAAAGCAGTTACTTCTGCTTTGATAGGTGTTAGAAATTTAAAACAATTAAAAGAAAATGTAGATACTTTGAAAAGATTAGATTTTACCAATAATGAATTGTCTTTAATAAATAAAAAAGCAAAAGATGGTAATATTAATCTATGGTTAGCTTCAAGCTCCCATTAATTATTCAATTATATTAAAATCAGATTTATATTTATCAGTTATAGTTAAACCTAGTCCTGGTTTATTATCATCTAAATCAATAAATCCATTTTCTGGCGCAGGGTCACCTTCAAAAATATAATAAAAAAGTTCATTTCCGATTTCAACATCATGAACGGGAAAGAATTCAGAAATAGGACAATTGAAATTAGACATTGTTAAATGATAATTATGCATCTGCCCAGCATGAGGAATTACAGGAACTTGGTGAGCCTCTGCAATTGCGTTTATTTTTTGAGCAGCAGTAAAACCACCGACTCTATTATTATCATACTGAATATAACTAACTGCTTTTAAATCTAATAATTGTTTAAATCCAAAAATATTAAACTCGTGTTCTCCACCAGAGATTGGAATCATATTCATGTTATTGAGTTCAGCATATCCATGAATGTCATCTGCTATCACCGGTTCTTCTAGCCATCTTGGATTAAATTTCATAAGTTTTGGAATCATTCTTTTTGCATAATCTAAATTCCAACCCATATAACATTCCATCATCAAATCTGTATCCTCGCCAATTACTTCTCTTACAGCTTCTGCAAGCTCAATATTTTTTTTCATTCCATCAGGTCCATCTTTTGGGCCCCAACCAAATCTCATTTTAAACATCTTAAAACCTTGCTTAACGTAACTTTCAGCTTCTTTTTGAAGTTCCTTAATAGGTTGGCTGTAAAGTTTTGAAGCGTAAACAGGAATTTTTTCTTTTGTTCTTCCACCCAAAAGTTTGAATACAGGTTTTTTTGTAATTTTACCCATTATATCCCAGAGAGCGATATCAATTGCTGATATAGCAACCATACCAATTCCTCTTCGACCCCAGGCATGAGTTCTTCTATACATTTTTTCCCAAATATAAGCGTAATCAAAAGGATCTTCTCCAATTACTAATGGTTTTAAATATGTATCAATTGTTTTTTTTGCTACTTGTGGTGCTAAAGCTGCATTACCAATTCCAATAGTTCCATCGTCAGTTTCAATTTCACAAATTAACCATTCATGAAACCTAAATGAACCCATAGCATCAGATTTTTCAAATAAAAGATCAGAGGCATTTGTACAAAAGTTATTTTGCGGGGGAACAGTTTTTCCGTTCCATTGATAAACCTTAGTTCTTATCTCTTTAATTTTTGTCATTATTTATTTTTATTTTCAGCCATTGTTAAAGCAATTTTGAAAGAATTCAAAGTAGGTTCTAAATTTGCTACATTTTTACCAGCAATATCAAAAGCTGTACCATGTGCTGGGGTTGTTATAGGTACTGGTAATCCACCTTGAACGGTAACACCCCTATCAAAACCAAAAGCTTTTAAACCAGATTGGAGAGCATCATGATACATCCCAACAATACAATCATGATTTTTATTTTTATAAGCAGTAATAAAAGAAGTATCACAAGGCAAAGGTCCATCCGCATTAATACCCATTTTTTTTGCTTCTTCTATAGCTGGTATAATTTCATCTTTTTCTTCAGTTCCAAATTCTGCATGAGGATTAAGTGCTTGAACAGCAACTCTTGGACTTTTAATGCCGTTTAATTTCATCGCTTCATTAATCAGTTTAATTGGTTTGATAATTTTTTCTTTTTTAACATGATCTGGAACTTCTTTGATTGGAATATGAGATGTAACTCTTGCTGTCCAAAAATTATCAATAACATTAAATTCACAGAAAAAATTTTTTACATCTAATTTTTCTGCCATTAAATGCAATTCATCTGAATATTTATTTCCTCCAAGCTTTAAACTTGTTTTATTGAATGGACCGAAATTTATTGCATCAATTTTATTTTCTTTAGCAAGTTCCAAGGCTAAATTTAATGCTGACAAAACACTTTCACCAGACTCTTTAGAGCACTCCGATAGTTTATAATTATGATTTTTACCTTTAGAAATATCTAGAAAATATTGATTTCCATCTTGAAAATTAATTTCATCAAAATTTTCAACAAATTTTAAATTATGCGAATGACCAGAAATTTTATTACCATTTTCAAATATATTTTTTTCTCCAATTACAACAACATTTGCCTCATTCGTAATTTCTTTTGTCAATAATTTAGACACTAACTCAGGTCCAATACCAGAAGGATCACCTAGCAGTAATGCAATATTAATTTTATTTTGAGGCATTTTTTACTTTACGGTTTGTATCAGATTATGTTTATATAATTAATTATAAATTAACTAAAGAGGGAAATAATGAAAAAAAGTTTTAAACTTTTCTTAGCTGCTGCATTTCTAGTGACTGAATTTTTTGTTATAGCGCTACCTATGCTTACGACTTCTGCTAGAGCAGATGGTGCTATACAAGCAATCACTCACGCTGGTTTTGGTGGTGGTACTGACGTAACTACTAGAATGATGCTTTTAAGAGCTCGAAGAGTTCTTAAACAAGACATGCAACTAGTTAATAAAAAAGGTGGTGGTGGAGCTGTATCTATGGACTACATGATGAGCTTACCTGCTGATGGTCAACACACTTTAACTTGGACAACTGGTCATGCTGTATCAATGGCATTAGGTAAAACTAAAGTTAAAATTAGTGACATGCAACCACTTGCAAGAGGAACTGATGATCCTCAATTATTTGTTGTAAATTGTAAAGCTGACATCAAAGACGCTAAAAAATTTATTAGTGTTCAAAAATCAAAATCACTTAAATATGGAACAACTCATGTTGGTGGAATTGATGATGTTAGTGCAATTGCATTTACAAAAAAAGGTGGATTAAAAGATCCAACTATTGTTGCTTATAAAGGTGTCGCTCCAATTAAAACTAACTTAATCAAAGGAGATATTGATGTAGGTGTTTTAAATTTAGGGGAAGCATTAACTGAAATAAATGATGGAACACTTTGTGTTTCAGTTGTTTTAGCAAATAATAGAATGGCTAAAATTGGAGACTCTCCAACAGCTAAAGAATTAGGAATACCTGTTTCTTTATCTACTGTTAGAGGCTTCGTAACTAAAAAAGGAGCTCCAGCTGAAAGAGTTAAAGAGTTAGAAGCTGGAATGATGAAAGCAATGAGCCACAACTACTACAAAAATTTCTTAACAGAAATTGGTTTAGATGACACTAGTGTTGTAGGTGCTGACGAATGGGGTAAGCAAATGGAAGAAATGCTTACTGAAATGACTGCACAGCTTAAAGCTTTAGGTTACATTAAGTAATTATAAAGATAGTACATTTAGTTTATGAACAATGTACGAAAACAAAAAAGGGCAAACAAAAGTTTGCCCTTTTTTTTTAAAGATGAATTTAAAGTTTCATTTATAATTATTTTTATTTCAACTATTTTACTAATAACTACTTTTTCTTTTGATATTGTTCCTCCAATTTTAAATAGAGGAATTCAACCTGCAACTTTTCCTAAAGCACTATTAGTTTTGATAATTAGCTTAACTTTTGTTGTATATTTTCTATCAACTAAAAAACCTTGGAAAGTAGAAAAAAAATTACCAAAAACTTTTTATTTGACCTTAACAGGATTCTTATTATTCGTTTTAATTTCAAAAACTTTAGACTTCTTTTTAGCGATTTCAATATTATCAATTTTCGTTTCATATTGTTGGGGTGAAAGAAGAGTTTTTTATCTATTATTAGTAAGTATAATTTTTCCAATAATTGTGTTTATTTTTTTTGAGACAATTTTAGGTTTAAGATTCCCTCCGGGTATAATCACTAATATTTATTATCAGGTATAAATGGAAAATTTACTTTTAATGATGGCGCCATTATTTAGTTCAAAACTTTTATTAGTTTTGTTTTTTGGAACTTTGTTTGGATTGATCTTAGGTGTCTTGCCAGGACTAGGTCCTACAACTGGAGGTGCTTTAATCTTACCTTTTACAATGACCTTGGATCCACTTTCCGCAATTGTACTGTTGACATCAATTTATTGTGCAGGGACATACGGTGGAGCAATTACAGCTATTTTAATTAATACACCAGGAACTCCTGCTGCAGCTGCCACATGTTTGGATGGTTATCCGTTAGCCCAAAAAGGGGAGGCTGGTCGAGCTCTTGGAATGGCTACTGTATCAAGTACAGTAGGTGGAATTTTTAGTGTCATAATACTTGTTTTTTTTGCACCTTTACTTGCAAAACTAGCTTATGAATTTGGTCAACCTGAATATTTTGCCTTAGCTATTTTTGGATTAACAATGCTTGCTTCTATTGGGGAAGGAAGCCCAATTAAGAATTTAATTGCAGGTGCGTTTGGAATTTTAATTTCAACTATTGGAAAAGATTTTATGACTTCAATAGATAGATTTACTTATGGAATTAATGAATTATCAGAAGGGATAGGATTTATTCCAGTTGTTGTTGGTCTTTTTGCTATCAGTGAAATGCTAACTCAATCAACTTTATTAGACCAGGTGTTTAAAAGAGTAGCTTTAAAAGCTGTAAAACTACCTTCTATTAATGATTATAAACAAACGTGGAAAACAATTTTAAGGTCATCAGGAATTGGATCATTTATTGGAGTTCTTCCTGCAGAGGGAGGCACAGTTGCATCCTTAATAGGATACTCAGAAGCAAAACGATTTTCAAAAAAACCTGAAGAATTTGGTAAAGGTTCAATTGAAGGTATTGCGGGAGCAGAAGCAGCAAATAATGCTGCAACTGGTGGAGCAATGGTTCCCACACTTGCACTGGGTATTCCAGGAAGCGCAACAACTGCAGTAATATTAACAGGTTTAATTATTCATGGCGTTAGACCCGGTCCAGATTTATTTAGAGAACAGCCTGAATTTTTGTATGGAATTTTTGGTGCAATGTTAATTGCAAATGTACTCTTTTTTATATTTGGTTTTTTTGGAGCTAAAATTTTTGCAAGAATAACACTGGTTCCTAATAAAATTTTATGGCCTATGATTTTTGCTGTTTCTGTTTGTGGAACTTATTCATTGAGTCAATCTATATTAGATGTTTGGATAATGATTTTTTTTGGTGTACTTGGATTTTTTATGAGAAGATATGGATTTTCAGTAGTGCCTGTAATCATTGGATTAATTCTTGGAGAATTAGTAGAAGGAACTTTAAGACAATCATTGGTAATATTTGATGGAAACTGGTTAATGTTTTTAACAAGACCTATAGCTTTGACGTTCTTTATTTTATCTTTAATTGCTCTGGCTTTTCCATTATTAAGATTAAAAAAAAAGAAAAAATAAATTATGATTAAATTTGATTTAAATAATAGGGTAGCAATTGTAACAGGTGGTGCACAAGGATTTGGTTTGGCAATCACTGAAAGATTTATTGAGTCTGGAGCCAAAGTAATAATTTGGGATATAGATGAAACTGAAGCAAAAAAAGCTTTGGAAAAAGTAAATTCTGAAAATTTAACTTATCAAATAGTTGATGTTAGCAATTACGAAACAATAAATTCAAAATTATCTGAAGTTGAAAAATCACATGGTAAGATTGATATATTTGTTAACAATGCAGGTGTAGCAGGAATGAACACTACTGTTGAAGAGTACCCAATAGAAGAGTGGAATAAAGTAATTAACTTAAATTTAAATGCTGTTTTTTATTGTTGTAAAGCAGTTGTTCCTTTTATGGTTAAAAATGATTACGGAAGAATTGTTAATATTGCTTCTATTGCAGGCAAAGAGGGAAATCCAAATGCAAGTGCTTACAGTACTTCAAAAGCAGGGGTTATTGGTTTAACAAAATCATTAGGTAAGGAATTAGCTCTTAAAAATATAGCTGTTAACTGTGTAACACCAGCTGCTGCAAAAACTAGAATCTTTGATCAAATGACAGAAGAGCATATTAATTATATGCTTTCAAAAATACCAAGAAATAAATTTGCAAAAGTTGAGGAATTAGCATCTTTAGTTGCTTG
>Ga0257121_1001584_pt1 | contig 16950 bp, 19 predicted proteins | sample SI106_100metaG_FD_190180 | JGI IMG/M metagenome (GOLD analysis project Ga0257121, IMG submission 190180) | Marine microbial communities from Saanich Inlet, British Columbia, Canada - SI106_100 | ecosystem: Environmental > Aquatic > Marine > Inlet | place: Canada: British Columbia | collected... | reverse complement strand
CGGGCAAAATTTTTTTAAATAATCTAAACCCCGAGTTATTTAACTTAGCGTACTCTCCAACTTGTGACAAATCTTTAAGCATTAGCGTGAAGTGATGGTGTCTTTTTAATTGTCTAATTTTTATAATTCTTTCCATCGCATTCTTATTGCCTATCGCGCATCCTAGCGCGTAGCCAGATTCTGTTGGATAAGCAATTACAGCGCCACTCTTTAAAGTTTCAGTTACTTTAGCAATAAGCCGTGACTGTGGGTTATCGGGATGAATATCAAGAAATAATGCCATTACAAGTAACTCCAAACAGCTCTTTTGAGGTTGGGCATGTCTCTCAAATTACCTACTTGAACTCTTTGATTAGGCCATCCATGGAAATCTGAACCACATGATGCCAATACATCGTAGTTTTCTGACCACTGATTACCAAGAGAAATCTCTTCGTCAGAGCTATTTGCATTAACCACTTCAAAGCCATCTCCAGATGCTTCTTTAAAGTCCTTAATCATATTTTTTATTTTAGTATGTGTCATTCGATAGCGAAATGGGTGTGCTATAAAAGCCTTGCCCCCAGCTGATTGTATCCAATATATAACTTCATCAAAATTCTTCCATTCGACTCTAACACCTCCAGGCTTTTTTCCTGTCAAATATCTTCTAAAGACAGACTTCATATCTTTACAGTATCCTTCTTGTATTAGCATTTGAGCAAAGTGTGTTCTCGTTAACATGTGGCCTTTACTGAGGCTTTGAGCCTTCTCTAATGAGTCCTTAATTCCTGCGCGCCACAAACTTAAAGCTATTTTTTCTGCCCTATTTTTACGTAATTCTTGGTTGTGAGCTAATCCAGTTACCAATTTATCGTTATTGATATCTACCCCTAACCCAACAATATGAATAGCCATATTTCGCCAAAATGCAGATATCTCAACGCCATTTATTAGCTCAAGTCCTAGTTTATCTGCCTCAACTTGAGCCTCAGCAATTCCCTCAGTAGTGTCATGATCAGTTAATGAAAATAAATCGCAACCTGCTTCATATGCAAATTTAACTACTTCTGCTGGCGAAAAGAATCCATCAGAATAGTAAGAATGGTTATGTAAATCTGCTTTCATAATAGTAAATATTATAATATATGCTGAAATTTTGTTTAATGACTCTATATAAATAAGCTTTTTATATTTCTTGTTCAATAGTTGAACATAACTTTCTTGTAGTTTATAATGAGCTCTATGAGAAATTGGTACCTAATAAAAACCAAGTCAAGACAAGAACATGTTGCAATAGAAAATCTTGAAAATCAAAAATACTCTACCTATTGCCCTACTATTACAATTAAGAACAAGCATATAGTTTTATTTCCAGGTTATTTATTTATTCATCTTGATAAAGAGAGAGAAAACTGGTCACCAATTCGCTCAACAAAGGGTGTTGTAAATTTCGTTAGATTTGGTTTAAACTTTGCGCAAGTACCTGATACTGTTATTAAATTTCTTAAAGCCAATGAACTTATTAACAAAGAAAAATTTAATAATTTAAATAGGCTTAAGTCGGGCGACAAGATTCAAATAACAGATGGAGTATTTAAAAACTGTGTCGCTATTTTCAAATCGTCCAAACCTCAAGAGAGAGTATTAGTATTAATGAATATTTTAGGTCAACAACAATCTATAACCATCAAGCAAGAATCAGTAATTGGTCTATAATAAAACCTTTGTAATTTTGATTTAATTTATACCCTTTCTGTTGAATTCTTTTAAATAACCTTATGTGTGGAATCATTGGCGGTGTCACAAATATTGACATCACTCCCCTATTATTGGATGGTTTAAAGCGACTAGAGTATCGAGGATATGATTCATCTGGACTTGTTCTTCTAACAAAAAATAACAAACTAACCCTTAAGCGAGCAGTTGGAAAAGTTATTAATCTTGAAAAAAAAATAAAACTTAAAAAAAATAAAATTGAAGGAGCAATTGGACTAGCGCATACTCGATGGGCTACTCATGGAAAGCCATCAGACAAAAATGCGCATCCTCACATTTCCAATAATTCACTTAGCGTAGTACACAATGGAATTATTGAAAATTATATTGAACTAAAAGAGTTACAAATAGAGCAAGGCTATGAGTTTACTTCTGAAACTGATACCGAGGTTATTGCACATGCAATTAACTTCGCTAAGCAATCATCTAATTCTTTACTAGAGGCCACTCAAAAAGTATTAAAAACACTTGATGGCTCATACGGACTAGGAATTATTTCATCTAATTACCCAGATCAAATTATTGCTGCGAGAAAGGGCTCTCCTTTGGTGATAGGAATTGGAGACAATGGAAATTATGTTGCATCTGATCAAATGGCACTTTTATCCATAACAAGAGAATTTATTTTTTTGGAAGAGGGAGATATTGCTGAAATTAAAATAGACAAAATTACTATTTATGATTTTGATGGTAATTTAGTTAATCGTCCAATCAAAACTTCGAAGTTAAAAATAGGCCAGGTTGACTTAGGAGATTACGAGCATTTTATGCAGAAAGAAATCTTTGAGCAGCCACAAGCAATAAGAGATACATTAGAATCACGCATTACAAATGATTCTGTTGTTATTCCAGCTTTTGGGTATGCTGCTGAAAAAATATTTCAGAAAATCAAGCAAGTACAAATTGTCGCTTGTGGTACAAGTTATCATGCAGGTCTAGTTGCTAAATATTGGCTCGAAGATATAGCCGAAATATCATGCAATGTTGAAGTTGCAAGTGAATATCGCTACCGTCACCCTATTCTTTTAAATGGCACTCTCTTGGTTACTCTTTCACAAAGCGGGGAAACAGCTGATACAGTTGAGGCTCTCAAAACAGCTAAGAATTTAAATAGCAGCATTAACTCTCTTTGCATAAGTAATTCTTCAGAATCTAGCCTTACTAGACTTTCTGATTTAAACTTTTTAACTCATGCTGGCCCTGAAATTGGTGTAGCAAGCACAAAAGCCTTCACTACTCAACTAGTTGCTCTAGCATTATTAGTTTGCTCTATTGGTAAACTAAAAAATACAATTAACACAAAGCAAGAGAAAGAAATTATTGATGGTTTAAGAAGATTGCCAGGACTAATTAACGATGCGTTACTACAAGAGTCGAAAATTAAAAAATTAGCAACACGCTTTAAAGATAAAAATAGCGCTCTTTTTCTAGGAAGAGGGACAATGCATGCTATTGCGATGGAAGGCGCACTTAAACTAAAAGAAATTAGTTATATTCATGCTGAGGCATATCCTGCTGGTGAACTAAAACATGGGCCAATCGCACTAATTGATAAAAATATGCCAGTAATTGCAGTCGCACCAAACGATGAACTATTGGGCAAACTTAAATCAAATTTACAGGAAGTTAAATCAAGAGGGTCTCAGATGTTTGTTTTTGAAGATGAAGATTCAAAAGTTCAAGCAATGGAAGCAATGGATGTAATCTCAATTACATCAAACTTAGGACGAATAACTGCCCCTATAATCTTTACAATCCCTCTTCAATTGCTGAGTTATCATATCGCCCTGATAAAAGGCACTGATATAGATAAACCAAGAAATTTAGCTAAATCTGTTACGGTGGAATGATTTTGCTCGTACATGTTTAGAGGGAACAATTCCTCATCTTGAATTCTCATTAGAAATACAATCAAATAATCTTACCTATCAAGGTAATCCCTACACAATACATCAACAATTTCTCTATACACTCATCAAGTGTCTGCACGACAAGGGATACGGATACAGACGAATTGCACATAAGTTGAATGATTGGGGAGTTAAGACAACAAGAGGAAATACTTGGTTTAACACTTCTGTGAGTTCTGTATTGAAGAGAAAACACGAAAGAGATGTAAGAATACAAGAGTTACGCAATAAAGAATACCCAATCAAGATAGGCAAATTGTCAGTCAAATACTATACTTATTGAATAAGTTCAGTAGTAGAATTAACTCATAGTTCAAAAATGACTCTATTATGAAAAAAATTACATATTTTACATTCACAATTTTTGCCGTTCTCTTACTTTCTATATTGGTATTTGATCACCCAAAAAAATTTATTTCCAGATTAATTTTTTCACATGACTTATCATTGCTCACCCACAGTGTTTTTTACAATATAAATGATGAAATAGACTTTGATATGACAAAAAAAGAAAACCAGAAAAAATCGCTTATAGTGTTAAATAATTACGTTTATGATTTTTTTAAACCAGTTTTTAATAATTTAGATGACGGTGTTTCATGGAAAATGCTGCATGGGTCGATTTGGTGTGATGGTGTTGCTGATATTTTATTAAGAATAGCAGAAAATACAAATACTAGAATGGTAATGATATTTTTATACAACAATGATGGTATTTCCCCACATACTTTAACTTTTGCCGATTTGGACAATTCTATTAATCATTTTAATGAGACTGAATTAAGGAAGATGTATCTTTTTGACCCTCAAAATAATTATTATCCCATCAATAAAAAATTACAGTTTGTAAATATTAATTACATGCTCGAAAATAAGATTGAGTTTTCAAGTTATACAAAACTTGATAGTGATAATATTAAATTAAATTTATTACAAAATAATAAAAGAGTTTTTATTAAAAATAGAATTTATAACAAATATTCTATCCGAAATCAAGGAAGATCAAAACTGATAAGCGATTTTTCATCAAAAATTGTAAAATTTTTACCAAAAAATTCTTTAAAGTTTCTTTTTAAATTTGGAATTTTTATTAATCCTGAATTAGACGATGATTACAAAAAATTTCTGTATGCTAGATTAGAACAGATTTTGCTTAATTATGATGATGCTATAGTTAATTACTCTAAAATCACTGATAAAAATATTTTTTACGATAATGCTCAATACTGGTATAGAAGAATAAACTCATCGCAATCAGTACTAAAAAAATATGAAGATGGCAAGGAAGATGGTAAGTGGACTGTTTGGTATAACAATGTTCAGCAATGGTATGAAGGAAATTACAAAGACGGCAAGAGAGATGGCAAGGTGACTTGGTGGTATGAGAATGGTCAGAAAAGGTTAGAGGAAAATTACAAAGACGGTGATTTAGATGGCAAATGGACTTGGTGGTATGAAGATGGTCAGATAGATTCAGAGATAAATTACAAAGACGGCAAGAGAGATGGTAAGTACACTTTGTGGTATGAGAATGGTCAGAAAAGGTTAGAGGAAAATTACAAAGACGGTAAGTTAGATGGTAAGTACACTTTGTGGTATGAAGATGGTCAGATAGAAGAAGAAGGAAATTACAAAGACGGCAAGAGAGATGGTAAGTACACTTTGTGGTATGAGAATGGTCAGAAAAGGTTAGAGGAAAATTACAAAGACGGCAAGAGAGATGGCAAGGTGACTTGGTGGCATGAGAATGGTCAGATAAAGTCAGAGGCAATCTACAAAGACGGTAAGTGTATCAGTGGGGACTGTGACTAACTAACCATGGTCAGAAACATGTACGAGCAAAACTAATCCGTCACCGTGGAATGAATTTGGATTGTACCCTGTTAAGTCAACTTTTTTTTTAGAATCATCTTCAACATAAACATGGTTGTACCTATTACCATTATTGACTTGTAGTTCCTTTGTCTTAGTAGATTTCTTTCCATCTTTCAAAGAATAACCATCTGATTTTTTCTTATCATTCTTATATTTAATACCATCATTGACTATTGGTAGTTTGAATTTGATATTGAAGATATGACCTCTTTGAGTATCTTTACCTTCCCTAGTTTCACCCATGACTGGTGAAACAGATATACGGTCAATAATTCCTTCTAATAATTTAGATGTTGGTTTTTTGAATTCCTTACTAATATCATCACCATATTTTGATATCCAATCTACCCATTCCTTTTGATTATCTAGATCATCAATTTCTTGAACAAAGGATTTCTTTTCAATCATTTATTGAATTCATCATTGGTCACGGAATATCTAAATATCCAAAGATAAGGATTCCTAGTGATATATATTTGGTTTCACATTTCACAAGATGTGATATTCCTGGTTTCAAGGATTTTCAAGATGATCAGGAAAGAAAGGATCTGAATTTTCAGAACATTCGGGGTACATTTGTTAATGTAACTCAAGATCTACCGTTTAATCTGAATGATTCAGAAACAAATAATGAAATTAAAGTAAGGATAAAGGTTAGAGATACACTACACATATCACCACAACAAGGTGGATCATTAGAAAAACTAGGATTGGTATTAGGATATGAAAAGATCAAACTAGGTAAAGATTCAATCGAAGAAAAAGAAATCAAAACCCATATGAAAACTTATCTTGAGAATCATTGGGATAAGTTTAGGGAATACGGAATTAGGGATAGTGAGATCTGTCAGAAATGGGTTAACAGGTTAATCAGATTGAATTACAAAGTACATGATCAAAAACCAAAACAATTCAAATTACCATTAACACTATCATCCATTGGTGTATCACTACTTGAACAACATTGGTTTGATGTCGGTTTAGATCGTTTAGATGTGATCGGTAAGTATATAAAAACTTATAAGAAATATAGTACAAAACATCAACGATACATAACCAACAAAACAGAACAGTACCGACAGGATTTATATTACCGACAGGATTTTCTAACAGATTCATATCATGGTGGTAGGAACGAACAGTTTTGGTTTGGACAATCACATCAAGATCAATGGACAGATTTTGATTTGAGTGGTTGTTATCCTACGATTATGTCATTGATTGGTAAACCTGATTGGGGTTCAATGAGAATTCTTAAAGATACTAAAGATATGTTAGATTCTAAACCAGTTGATCTTACTTATTGTTTTGTTAAATTTGAATTCCCTAAATCAGTAAGGTATCCAACACTACCAATAAGAACAGAAGAAGGAATCATATTCCCAAGAACTGGTGAATCAGTTTGTCATATATCTGAAATCCTATTGTCTAAAAAATTAGGATGTAAATTAACATTGGTTGAAGGATGGACATGGGAATCTGAAAGATTTAAGGATAAGAACAATAGAATCTTTAGGGAATTCTTAAAGAACTGTTCAGAAAGTAGAAACAATCATCCAAAGAAATCTGTTGAGAATCTATTTTGGAAAGAAATATCTAATTCTATTTACGGAAAGACAGGTCAAGGGTTAAGGGAACGAAGGGTATATGATCTCAAAAGTGATAGGGTTAAAGAGTTAGGTGAATCCAAAATAACAAATTCAATCTATTCTTCATTTATTACTTCGTTTTCCAGAGGGGTACTGGGTGAGATCATGAATAACCTTCCATCTGATGTAAATGTGTTTTCAGTAACGACAGATGGATTCCTAACCAACTCAACACAACAACAAATGGATGATTCGATTCATGGGGTTTTGTGTAATTACTTTAGGGATGGTAGGAATAAGTTGGTTAATAAGGATGATGTGATTGAAAGTAAACATAAGGTCAGACAATTACTGGGGTGGAGGACAAGAGGACAATCAACATTACAACCATCTATAGATTCTGATTGGTCATCCACACCAAAGGATGATGAAAAGATTGTCCTAGCAAAATCTGGAATCAAGTTACCAAATGTTCTTGGTAAGGAAGAAGAAAATGATGAAATCATTAGGTTGTTCTTTCATAGGAAACCAACAGATCAAATACCTATGACTTTAGGATTAGGAATTAAGGATCTATATCGTGGTGGTTACGATTTTGTTCATAAGGATATGAAGAAACGGTTATCAATGGAATTCGATTGGAAAAGGAAACCATTATTCGTTGGTATGAGTAAAGTCAAATATAAAGATACTGTTGATCAGAATCATCTTTTCTTTTCAACAACACCATGGGAATCGGTCAAGGATTTTCTAACGGTCAGAGAGTTATGGAATCAATATAATCAAGGGGGTTATCATTGTTTAAAGACAATGGATGATTATCAAAGTTTTAATAACTATGTTGAATCCAATCTATCACTATCAAGTAGTAACAAAAAGTATTTGAAGAAGAAGGATGGTGACTTGATACGGTTACGAAGGGATCTTATTGTTTCACATAAACATAGAAGATCAGGAACTACTAATAACTTTCCTCACCAACCACCACCAAATCAATACAATGACTATTCACTAACCCCAAAGTATATCTTCACAGATAAAAAACTAACATCTAAAGAATTAACATATCTATTAAATGATGTTGTCGGAATACCTTGTAAGAAGTCAGATGTTGATAATGATAGGAAGAAATCATCATTTGAAAAACATTCAACACCAAATACCCAACTAACAAGGGATAAATTAGATCTTGTTAAAAGATTGGTATTCCCTGATTTAGTGATTGAGGATTTCTTACCTACTAGAAGTAAATTAAATCTTGATTCTGTACAATATAAAGATTGTGAATTGAGTCAGAGGATGAATTGTGTTTAATGATTATGGTTTAGATGATCTTACTAAAAGATTTGTAATTCAATTTGTTACTGATATCTTAGATGAGTTAATTGATCTAAATAAACATGATTTCTCAAATGATGTATACAAGGTAAGAACTAAATATTCTATTACCGACGGTTCTAAATTCTATTTAGATAAAACAGATGGATCCTGGGATGAATCAATACATTTGTTAATTCATTCAATCATGTATGAAGAAAACAGAGAGGTTGTTGGTTCAAATGATCCTGATGAAGATCTTTCTTGTTACTATAGAATGTTTATTGATTCTGAAACATTTGATGAAATTGAAAAAGATCCTCATTCAAGATGGTGGGTTGATGAAGATCATGAGGATTATGAAAAGATTAATGAATTCTTAACTGATGTTTATTACGATTGTATCAATCATGTATATTCAAAATTAACGGATGAAGGATTTGATGTGGAAGATAACTTTCCAGATCATAACTAACTACCTTCTACCCTTTCCCTTACTCAGCAATTGAAGAGATCCAATAAGGATAGATTGAAACAAATTTTGGTCGGATAGAAGATTTAGTTTCTTTTCAAGTTTTTTTGAATCAATCTGTCCAGTACTAGGATCAGTAATAGATATAGATTTAATTGATTTAGTTACTGTTTGAATCTTACCAACTAAGACTATTCCTGATACTGATCTTAAATTCAACCCTTCTTCTAGATAATCTTGGTTTTCTTCTATCTGTTTCTTTAATGTTTTCATATCTGATTGTGGTTTAGTTTTAGTTTGATAAGAATGGATTTATATAGGTAAATGTTAAAAGATCCTCAGAATGTAGTTCTGGGGGTCATCAATAACTGTTTTCCCATGTTTTTTGACTAAATGGTCTTTGTGGTTGTGGAATGGGTGGTTGAGTGGTTAATTTTCTTTGTTTTAGTTCCTGTAACTCTTTACTACTGATTTGATATTGTTTAAATTTATTACTCTCTTGTGAAATGTAATTCGTTACAAGTCTTACTATTTCACCTGTCATTGAAGATTGTTTCAATCTACAAATGGTATGAAAGTCATTTTTGATTTGATGAGGGATTTTAAATGTTGTTAAAGTAGATTCCATGTGGTGTTATTTCCTTTTAGATTGGTAGTGTATATGTTGAAGAACTTTCTAACTCCTTATACTCTTGGAGTGATCTTAAGTCGTTAGTTATATTTATATAATTTAAGTTATTATCTTTCTTTAAATAACTATTCAATAAACGATAATGATATTTCAAAGTAATAAATCCTTTAGTTAATAACCTATAACGAATATGTAGTAATTCATTCTTCCTTAATATATGGTTTTTCTTTAATAATGTATTACAATAGTTGATAAAGAATTGTTTTGTTTTTAGATAGTCTTGTTCGTTCATATTTCTTGTAGGTTAAATTAATAAAGATTATCTTTATTAGTTAAAAGTTAAATTGTCTAGAGGTTGATGTGAAAGGGTTTTTATAAACAACAATTCATCCAATCTACCTCGTCCTTTTCATTTCTAAACTTTGTCTTATAATCTATCCAACCTTTATCAATATTCTCATTAATGTGGATGTGAGAATGACCGAATTTAGTTCTCATCCAACATGAGTTGATCAAATATAAAAATCTATTCAAGTCATTTGGGAAAGGGTTTTGGATTGTTATGTGATAGTGGAGACGGTTATTCTTTGAATTTTCCAATACTGGAATTACCTTTAACCGTTTTCCAAATCTTTTAAAACTATTTCCAAAACATTTAGTGTTAAGTAAATTTAGAAAATGACGAAGGTTTTGTGATGATGAAATATGATCTAGTTTTTGGTTTTTTATTTGTTGTTTTAAGGTTAAGGTCAAACCGATACAATCATTAATATCTACATTAATCAAATAATCTTTTAATCCACCAACTAACTCTCTACTTAACAACGACATAAAACCTCCGTAATTTTGATATTTTTTAAATATCTTTAGTATATTTATACAAATTTGAATTTACATAAATAGGATTAAAGGGAGTGTTAAATGGGAATTCGAATGTTGAATATTTCAATCAATGACAAAATTAATGTTAGTGATTTAAAAAAGTTAGTGGATGTTGTGAAGATTGATAAATGGGGTGATGTTGATATGGACGTAGGACCAAATCATCACCACATGGAGATTAGTGTTAAGTATTTTGAAAATGAGATTATTGAATATGTAGAGAAAAATCACCCTTTAGATGTGAAACGGATGGTAGAGAATTATGAAGTACCGAGTTATAACAAATTAATTGGTTATAAGATAGAAGGTAATTCGATTTCAAATAATTATTGTAGTTATGAAGTATTTGTAGATGATGATGGTTGGTTAGAAAGAATTGTTGTTATGACCGAAAAGAATTGTAAGGTTTTATTGGATTTATTACTAGAATTGGTTAGTTAAACTTAATTTAAATAATCAGTTTTTTTAACATATTTTTTTAAATCTAAAATTGAGTATTTTGGAAGTATTAAGATTGATATTGCTTCTTCTGTACTTAAAATTTTAGAATTATTAAAAATCGTAAAGTCAGCAGTTTCAGAACCGTAATTTAAAATTTTGACAGTGAAGTCAGGATCATTACCGTAATTTGAAATTTTGACAGTGTAACCATTTTTTGATCTACAAACTTCATGGTCAGAAATCAATTCATTATCTTCAATAACTATATCTGCAAGATCTTTACTATCAACTACTTCAACTGTGAAGTCTGAATCAAACGTAGTTGATGAAAACACTATCTCAAAGTCTGGATTATATGTATAAGAAGCAAAATTGTAAGATCTGTTATTATCTATACAATTTGAAATTACAGAAACTATAGCAGCATTAGATGAAAGTGAAAAAGCAATTATTATAAAAAATATTATGCTATTAATTATTTTTTTATTTATCATAATAAATCATATTAAAATTTGGTTTATTATATATTAAATGTAGTTCAATCAAAAGTATAGTATTTCAATTTCATTTTTGAAATCTTGGTAGGGAAATGTTGATTTCTGATCTCATCATACAATACATCTCTTTCATGTTTTCTTTTCAAGACAGAACTAACCGATGTATTAAACCATTGTTTATTCCTATGTGTTTTGATTCCCCATTCGTTTAGTTTCTTACTGATTCTTCTGTATCCTAACCCCTCTTCTTTCATCAACAGGATCAAAGAATAAATCATATGTTGACGGATACTGTATCCTTTATCGTATATTAAGGAATTGGATTGAAATTGGATATAGAATTCTATAACTGGAATGGTACTGGTAAACAGGGTACAATCCAAATTCACTCCGTAACGGTGGAGTAGAGTTGTATGTTCCCCTTTAGAGGAAACACTCGCACATCTCGTTTTTAGTATAGAAATACAGTCAAACAATCTTACCTATCAAGGTAATCCCTACACAAAGTATCAACAATTTCTCTATACACTCATCAAATGTCTGCACGACAAGGGATACGGATATAGACGAATAGCACACAAGTTAAACAAGTGGAATGTCAAAACTACAAGAGGAAATACTTGGTTTAACACTTCTGTGAGTTCTGTTCTTAAAAGGAAACACGAAAGAGATGTTCGAATAGAACAGATACGACATAAAGAGTATCCAATCAAGATAGGTAAGTTAGCAATCAAATACTATACTTATTGAATAACTTCAGTAGTAGAATTAACTTCTAGTTCAACAACAACTCTATTATGAAAAAACTACTCATACTTCTATTCTCAATACTGATTTCATTTAACTCTTATGGTTTTTTTCACAAAACTATTTGTATTGAAACGGATGCTCAAGAAAGAGGTGGAATTATTTACTTACCCAATAAGACAAAACCATTTACAGGCAAAAACTTATGTGAATATGAAAATGGTCAGATAGAGGCACAGACAATCTACAAAGACGGTGAGTGTATTGGTGGGGATTGTGATTGGTCATGGGACACTCCGTGAAGATTGATAATCAACACTTATTCGTTTAGTTCAAATACAACTCTACTATGATGAAAAAAATTACATTTTTTACATTCACAATTTTTGCCGTTCTCTTACTTTCTATATTGGTATTTGACTACCCAAAAAAATTTATTTCCAGATTAATTTTTTCACATGACTTATCATTGCTCACCCATAGTGTTTTTTACAATATAAATAATGAAATAGACTTTGATATGACAAAAAAAGAAAACCAAAAAAAATCGCTTGTAGTGTTAAATAATTACGTTTATGATTTTTATAGACCAGTTTTCAATAATTTAGATGACGGTGTTTCATGGAAAATGTTGCATGGGTCAATTTGGTGTGACGGTGTTGCTGATATTTTTTTAAGATTAGCAGAAAATACAAATACTAGAGTGTTAATGATATTTTTATACAAAAATGATGGCGTTTCCCCACATACTTTAAATTTTGCTGATTTGGACAATTCTATTAATGATTTTCAGGACAATTCTGAATTAAATAAGATGTATCTTTTTGACCCTCAAAGTAATTACCATCCCGTCAATAAAAAATTCCAGTTTATAGATATTAATTATATGCTTGAAAATAAGACTGAGTTTTCAAGTTATAAAAATCTTGATAGTGATAATATTAAATTAAATTTATTACAAAATGATAAATCTGTTTTTATTAGTAATAGGATTTATGAAGAATATTCAATCATAAACAAATTGTCATTAATAATTGTAAAAGTTTTACCAAAAGATTCTTTAAAGTTTCTTTATAAATTTGGAATTTTTATTAATCCTGAATTAGACGATGATTACAAAAAATTTCTGTATGCTAGATTAGAACATATTTTTCTTAATTATGATGATGCTATAGTTAATTACTCTAAAATCACTGATAAAAGTAGTTATTACAATAACGCTCAATACTGGTATAAAAGAATAAACTCATCGCAATCTGTACTAAAAAAATATGAAGATATTTTGTCATCTCTTGAAAATTATAAAGATGGCAAGGAAGATGGTAAGTCGGTTGAATGGTATTTGAATGGTCAGATAAAGTCAGAGAGAAATTACAAAGAGGGTAAGAAAAATGGCAAATGGACTGAGTGGTATAAAAATGGTCAGTTAAAGATAGAGAAAAATTACAAGAACGACAAGTTTGATGGCAAGTTCACTTGGTGGCATGAGAATGGTCAGAAATGGTTAGAGGCAAATTACATAAACGATCAGTGTGTCAGTGGTAACTGTGATTTTTATGAGGGTTGGTAATCAATACACTATTCGTTTACAAGTTGTTTTACGAACTCTTGTTAAGATGATAAAAAACAGGAACTAACTAAACTATTCCGTTACTGTTGAGTAGTTTTCAGGACATTACCTTAATCGTTAAAAGATACCCATACAATTAACTAGAAAATGAAAGATATAATAATATTAGTCGCACTTGAAGAAGAACTTCCTAAGGATTCATTAAAAGAATTTCATGTTGAATATACAGGTGTTGGCAAAATCAATGCATGTTTTAAAACTATTGAGGTGATTAATGCATATTCACCAAAACTCATTTTAAATTATGGAACTGCTGGAAGTTTACAAGACAATTTAACTGGTCTTTGTGAGGTTTCAAAATTTTTTCAAAGAGATATGGATGCTACTGAATTAGGTTTTAAAATTGGCGAAACACCTTTTGATAATATTTCGAATATTTCTTTTGGAAATGATGGTTTGTCAATCGGTACTGGTGATAATTTCGTGAGTCAACAACCAAAAATAGTTACTGATTTAGTAGATATGGAGGCGTATGCTATTGCAAAAGTATGCCTATTAAAAAAAATTAATTTTTTATGCTTTAAATATATATCTGACAATGCAGATAAAAATGCATCTAATAATTGGGAAAAAAATATAAGTAATGGAAAAATTGCTTTTCAAAAAAAAATGCAAGAGTTACATCAGGACTTAATATTAAGATATTGAAAATTTCAAGAATGTCCTGAAAACTATACCATTACTGTTGAGTAGTTTTGCATGGAACCTTTTGGATAGATTAACCCAGATTTTTTTTATAAGTTTTACAATGGTACGGTTGATGTTCATAGTAAAAGTGGTGCATTTGCAAAAAAGTACGAAGGATTAATGATAAGTATGTTCCATCAAATTCAGTCGGTCACCTTTGAATAAGCCCTTATAGTGATCGTCTTTTGAGCTTTACATTATTTATGTTTTACGAGTTATGAAATTTATATCAATGCCCATAACAGCATAATGCTTTGTCTGGTATAACAACATTATAACAAGCAAAAAGTAGTAATAAATGATTAAAAAATGTCTTTTCCCTGCGGCGGGCTATGGAACCCGTTTTCTACCTGCAACCAAAGCAGTCCCCAAAGAAATGCTTCCAATACTAACCAAGCCTTTATTGCAATATGGGGTTGAAGAAGCCATAGCTGCCGGTATAAATACTATGGCAATTGTTACTGGCAGAGGAAAGCGCTCAATTGAAGATCATTTCGACAATGCTTTTGAGCTTGAATCTCAACTTGCTGGCACCTCAAAAGAGCATTACTTAAAAGAGATTAAAGCGGTCATTGAAAGCGCGACGTTTACCTATGTTCGTCAGAGACAGATGCTCGGCTTAGGGCATGCGATTCTTACGGGTGAACCCCTTATTGGCAATGAGCCTTTTGCGGTTATTTTGGCTGACGATCTTTGTCATTGCGATGAGGCCGGGGTGCTTTCTCAGATGGTAGAAATTTACAACAAATACCAGTGCTCGATCATTGCCATTGAAGAAATACCCATGGATCAAACCAACAAGTACGGTGTAATCGCTGGCAACTTGGTCGATGACACAGATGACACATATCGAGTAACTGATATGATAGAAAAACCAGAACCAAATGATGCGCCAACCAACATGGCTATCATTGGTCGCTATATCCTAACGCCCAATATTTTCGATATTCTACGAAATACAAAACCGGGTAATAGAGGTGAAATACAAATTACAGATGCGTTACTAACTCAAGCCAAGCAAGGAAAAGTAATCGCTTACAAGTTTAAAGGAAAACGCTTTGATTGCGGAAGCGTAGATGGCTTTGTTCATGCTACTAATCACTTTGCAGGAGAACAGGGTATTCTTTAAAGAATATTGCTTATGATTTAAAAAATTTCACAACTTTCCATGCGTGAAATGTTGCTAATAAATACAGAAAAAAAACAAATAAGAATAACGCAAACATCTTCCACTCTGCCACATTATTTAATTCCAACCAACTCCCAATAAACGCCATGGAAAAAGATAATCCCACAATAATCAGTAATGTCTTACCCTCACTAATGCTTGACTTTAGAAAGAAATGATGTAAATGCTCCCTATCTGGCTTAAAGGGCGAGCCACCGTTTCTTATCCTTTTTATCATTACTGCAACAGTGTCAAGCAGTGGCACAGCTAAAAGCCATAAAGCTGTCACAGGTTTAAATATTGCTTTTTCACCCTGTGATAGTTCTATTAGTAATACTGCAATTAATAATCCTATAAATGTAGTGCCTGCGTCCCCCATAAACACTTTTCTTGACCTTCCAAAAATGCCTAAATTAAACATTAAGAATGGCACTAGAGTCGAACAAGAAAGCAAGGCAAGCGTAAACAAGTCTTCACGCCCACCAATATATGCAAAATAGGAGATAAATGAAAGGGTAACAATAGATAATAACCCGGATAAACCATCTATCCCATCAGACATGTTGACTGCATTCATGACTCCAATTATGGCAAATACTGAAACAAAAACTGACCATGAATATAGTTTAAATTCGACAATACCAAAAATCCAACCAAGCGAACTTAATATCACGCCATTAGTGCTTACCACGATAAGTGCGGCAATAATATGAAAAAAAATCCGGAATCTTATAGATAAATCTTTATGGTCATCTAACGCACCAACAACTAACACAACCAGCATAGCTAGTAAAATATTTTTTAGTGGGATTATATCAATCTGAGTAGTCAATAATCCAATCACTAAAGCAACAAACATACTTATCCCGCCTACAAGTGGTATATTCCCAGTGTGTATTTTTCGATAGTTGGGGACATCTACCAAGCCAATTTTAAGGGCAAAATAGCTTGTAATATTGACAGCTAATATACAACTTAAGGCTGACACAAGAAAAGGAATAAAATTAATATTCATTATGAATAATATGCACTACTAATGATGGACAGTATTATTCACTAAATTAATATATTTAGCTATAACAATTTTCTCGTCAAATTCAAGTTCCATTTTTTTTCTACTTTGTAACCCCATTCTTTCAAAATCTTTAGAATCTAAGGCGAGTAAATTATTCATTTTTTTGGCTAAATCATTGTAATCACGCACTTTGCAAAGATATCCATTAACTCCATCATCAACCACATCTTTACAGCCTTCAACATTAGTTGTTATAATTGGCTTGCCCATGGCCCCTGCCTCCAAAAGTGTTTTAGGCGTCCCTTCTCTATATGATGGCAACACAACACAA
>Ga0257121_1001581_pt1 | contig 16952 bp, 19 predicted proteins | sample SI106_100metaG_FD_190180 | JGI IMG/M metagenome (GOLD analysis project Ga0257121, IMG submission 190180) | Marine microbial communities from Saanich Inlet, British Columbia, Canada - SI106_100 | ecosystem: Environmental > Aquatic > Marine > Inlet | place: Canada: British Columbia | collected... | reverse complement strand
CAACAAGTCATTGACTTGAGTAAACCAATAGTTGTTGATGGTACAAATTTGATTGCAGGAAGACTTGCATCAAATGTTGCAAAATTATTAAGAAAAGGAAATAGAGTTTCAGTAGTTAATTGTGATAGAATTATGATGAGTGGAAAAAAATCAAGCATTGTTGGAGAGTATAGAGACTTTTTAAAAATTAACAGTATTATCAATTACAAACATGGACCTAAACATCCTAGAAGACCAGATACAGTAATTGCAAGAATGATTAGAGGAATGCTTCCATATGAAGATAAACCGTCTGGAAAAACTGATTTATCACGATTAAGAACTTACATCGGAGTTCCAAAAGAAGTGAAAGGTCTAGAAAAAATTCAATTTGAAAAGGCAAAGATAAGACACGATACATCAAGATATACAACAATGGCAGAAATAAGCAGATACATTGGAGGAACAAACTTTTGATTCCTAAGACTGAGATTTACTATGCATCAAGAAAAACATCTAGTGCACATGTATACATTACAAAAGGTGTAGGAAAAATTAGAATAAACAATATTCCACTTGAGATGATTGAACCAGAATCTTCAAGAGAAGTGATTTTAACTCCATTGGAAATTGTTGGTGAAGAGATTAGAGATAAGGTGGATATTTCAATAAGAGTTAGAGGTGGAGGATTCATGGGGCAAGCATATGCATCCGCTACTGCAATGTCAAGAGCTTTAAGTGGTTGGACAAAATCTAAAAAAGAACCAAAAGATCATCCATTAAATAAAACAACTCGTCAACAATTAAGAGAGAAAATTGCAGATTATGATAAATATTTGATCAGTGGAGATGCAAGGAGAAAAGAACCAAAGAAGTTTGGCGGCCCTGGTGCAAGAAGAAGAAAACAAAAATCATACAGATAGTCTTTCAGTAAAAAAAATTTTTGTGTTTATTCAAATATTGATGCAGTAGAAGAATTTTTTTCAAAATTTTCAATTTTTTGATCTTCTTTTAGAGTAAGATCTATGTCATCTAGTCCCTCTAGTAATCTAATTTTCCGGTGTGAATCAATTTCAAAATTTATGAATTCATTACCAAAAATGATTTTTTGGGAGTTCAAATCTAGTTCTACTTCATCCCTGATTTCTAGTAATTTTTTAATATTTTTTATGTCCAAGATAATTGGTAAAACTCCATTTTTGAAGCAGTTGCTATAGAATATGTCTGCAAATGAAGGAGATATGATAACATTGAATCCAAAATCCTTTAATGCCCAAACTGCATGTTCTCTTGAAGAACCACATCCAAAATTTTCATTTGTAATCAAAATTTTAGAATCTTTGTAAGTTGGATCATTTAATATAAAATCACCTTTTGGTTGTCCATTATGATCAAATCTCCAATCATAAAAAAGAAATTTTCCGAATCCTGATTTTGTAATTAATTTGAGGAATTGTTTTGGAATTATTTGATCTGTATCTACATTTGCTTTATCAAATGGAGTAACAATACTATTAATTTTAGAAAAAGGTTTCAAATTAAGACCATTCCCTCACATCAACAAAATGTCCAGCAATTGCAGCAGCTGCAGCCATAACAGGACTAACAAGATGTGTTTGACCACCAGAACCCTGTCGCCCCTCAAAATTTCGATTTGATGTACTAGCACAACGTTCACCCGGTTTCAAAATATCAGGATTCATTCCAAGACACATACTACAACCTGACTCCCTCCATTCAAAATTTGCATCTTTGAAAATTTTATCTAGTCCCAATTTTTCTGCTTCATGTTTAACCATTTGTGAGCCTGGAACAACCATTGCACTGACATTAGAATTAATTACCTTACCTTTTACAATCGTTGCAGCATCTATCAAATCTTCTAAGCGTGCATTTGTACATGAGCCAATGAAAACTCTATCTATTGGAATTTCAGTAATTAGAGTTTCAGGTTCTAGATCCATGTACGCTAATGCTTTTTTTGCACTTTCAATTTGTATTTCATTATTCTGACCAAACTCTTCAGGAGTAGGAATTTTATCTGTTACATCAGACACCATTGCAGGATTTGTTCCCCAACTTACTTGAGGTTCAATTTTTTCAACATCAATTGTGAACCTTTTATCAAATTTCGAATTACTATCAGACATTAAATTATTTTTCCAATCCTCAACTAAATCATCATAATTTTTTGGAGTATATTCCCTATTATTGATATAATCAAATGTTTTTTCATCAGGTGCAATTAAACCAGCTCTAGAACCAGCTTCAATTGACATATTACAAATGGTCATTCTTTGTTCCATCGACAGATCACTAATTGCATCACCGCGATATTCCAGCACATGACCTGTTCCACCATTAGTTCCAATTTTTTTGATTATACTTAGAATTATGTCCTTAGATGTAACTGCAAAAGGGTTTTTACGTTTACCAGTAGCCAAGATTTCAAAGGTTTTTGGTTTTTCAAGCCAAAGTGTTTGAGTTGCAAGAGTATGTTCAACTTCACTTGTTCCAATACCAAAGGCAAAAGCACCAAATGCACCTTGTGTCGATGTGTGACTATCACCACACACAATTGTGCTACCAGGCAAAGTAATCCCCAACTGAGGTCCTATTACATGTACAATTCCTTGGTTGGGATCATTGATTCCAAATAGCTTTATTCCAAAATCCTTACAGTTTTTTTCTAGAGTTTTAATTTGTGTGGATGAAGTTTCGTCAATCATAGGTAAACTTCTATCAGTAGTAGGAACATTATGATCAATTGTGGCAACAGTTAATTCTGGACGTCTAACCTTTCTATGATTGACTCTTAGTCCATCAAAGGCCTGCGGGGATGTTACTTCATGAACCAGATGACGATCAATGTAAATCAATGAAGGTTCATTTTCTTTTTCAACTACAATGTGAGAATTCCAAATTTTCTCAAATAATGTTTCTGTCATTTATTATATTCACTTTTTGTATTTGAAGATACCACCAGCAGATATAATTTTTGCAATTATTTCCGAGAAAGGCTTCATAGAGTATGTTTCATTTTTTGTAATATTTTTTATCTCATTATTTTCAATGTTAATTTCTAATTGATCAGAATTAGATATCTTTTGATAAGTTTCATCATCTATTTCAATTGGGAGTAAAAATGCACCATCAACAGAATTTCTATAAAATATTCGTGCAAAAGAGGTAGCAATTACGGCTTTAATTCCACATGTTGAGAGTGCAATTGGTGCATGTTCTCTTGAAGAACCACAACCAAAATTTTTTCCTGCAACAATGAAATCACCATCTTTGACTTTTGATGGAAAATCAGGATCAAGTCCTTCCATTGCATGTGTTGCCAATTCATTGTAATCATGAATTTTCAGATATGTTCCAGGTATTATGACATCAGTATCGATGTTATCCTGTTCATACTTTATTACATTACCAATCAATTCAAGTCCCTCGGATCAGTTATCTTACCAGTTACAGCAGATGCAGCAGCAACTTGTGGAGAAGCAAGATATGTCTGAGATTCCACATGACCCATTCTTCCCGGAAAATTTCTATTTGTAGTACTAACACAGATCTCATCTTTTGCTAAAACGCCCATATGTGCACCACAACATGCTCCACATGTTGGAGGACCAACAGTAGCTCCAGCATCCAAAAATATTTCAATTAATCCATCCTTAATAGCTCTTTTGTATATTGAAATTGCAGCAGGTAACACCTCAGTTCGTATTTTTACTTTTTTTCCTTTAAGAATTTTAGCGGCTGCTAAAAGATCTTCATATTTTGCACCAGTGCAAGAACCAATGTATGATTTGTCTAATTCAGTGGATGATAATTCTCTTGCAATGGTAATATTATCAGGAGAAAATGGTTTTGCAACAGTAGGTTCTAGTTCAGATGCATCATACTCAAAAATTTTAGAATAATTAGCATCAGCATCTCCACGAAATACTGTTGCATTAGTTGCGCCTCTTTCTTTTAGATATTGAACTGTTTTTTCATCAGACTCAATAATACCATTTTTTGCACCAGCTTCTGTTGTCATGTTAGCCAAGGTTAATCTACTTTCTATAGACATTTCATCAATTCCTGTTCCACCAAATTGCATAGTATTGTATGCTCCGCCATCATTACCGATATCACCAATAATCTTTAAGATGAAATCTTTAGCCATTACATGAGGAGGTAATTTTCCATCAAGTTTGAAATAGTATGTTTCAGGTACTTTGAACCAAATTTCTCCATTTAATAATACATATGCAACGTCAGTATGACCTAATCCACAGGCAAAAGCACCTAGTGCACCAGTGGTGTTAGTATGTGAGTCACCACCAACATAAACTTCTCCAGGATTTACCAATGCTTCTTCATGTGAAAGTGTATGGCATATTCCATATTGACCCATTCCATACTTGAAATGTTTTTTGATATCATATTTTTTCGAGAAATTAGATAATTTTACAATATTTTCTGCAGAGACTTTTTCAGCAGATGGAACAAAATGATCTTCAGCAATCCAAACTTTTGATGAATCATGTAATTTTGATGTATCAATCCCTTGTTTTTGTAATTTGTCAAAAACCTTCATAACTCCAGGTCCAGAGACATCATGAACCATTACTTTATCTACTTTAGCAAAAATAACATCATCTGGAGACACAGTAGTTTTGCCAGAAGCACGTGCCAATATCTTTTCAGTTATGTTCATGAACGACAATGCCATTAATTGAGATTAAAAGCTTTTCAGAACAATAATTAGAGAATAATATGTAAAATAGGTATGAATTTGACAGTAATTCCACTTACGGGTGAGAAAAAGGATGGAAAATTTTGCTTTTTTGAGGAACTGAAAAAGATTCTACAATATAACAAATTTGTAATTAAAAATGGAGATGTGTTAGTTATTTCAAGTAAATTTATCTCAAATTCTCAGGGACGAATTTTAGAAATAAATAATTCAAAAGTTTGTAACAAAGCAAAAGAAATTGCAAAAAAATTCAATTCTAATGAAAAATTTATGGAGATTGTTTTTAGAGAATCAGACAATATTTTAGGAGGAGTTGCAGGATTTGTCATGTCTACTACTAATGGCATATTAGCACCTAATGCAGGAATTGATAAATCAAATTCTAAAGGAACAAAAATTATTCTATATCCTAATGAGCCATATAATTTTGCTGAAGAATTAAAAAGGAAAATTTTTCTTGAATTAAATTTACATGTTGGAATAATCATAGTAGATAGTAGATTGATGCCTGCAAGAATTGGTACGACAGGAGTTGCAATAGCATGTGCAGGAATAGAACCTACAAAAGATTTACGTGGTGAAAAAGATCTTGATGGAAATCCACTTAAAGTTACATTTCAAGCAACTGCAGATAATTTAGCATCAATTGCAAATCATGAGATGGGCGAAGGAAATGATTTACATCCAATAGCAATTGTTCGAGATTCAGCCTGCAATCTTACAAATAGAAAAATTATTCCTAGAGAAATGATAATACCATATGAACAATGTGTCTACATTCGTAGTTTTTCAAATTAATATGTAGTATTAAATATGAGATTTCTTCAAATTGAGTAAATGGAATATATGACCAGATATCCAAAAACGGTTTCACTTGAAGATGGTGAGGATAATAAAATTCATGTTGATAAGAAAACAGGAGTGGAAGAATTACATTTAATCGTTAAAGAAAGTGCAGAGAAGATGAAGAAAATTCTATTTGAGGAGGGATTTACTACAGTGAAATTTGAACACAAACAACCACTTCAGATTGGAGATGGCTTATCATTAAAATTAAAAAAACCATGGGAGATGCATGTTAGATTATTTAGTAATACAAAAAATAGCATTTCAATTCAGGGCGAAGTTGAAATTTCAAGAGATTATTTACAGCATTTATTCAGTCAACGGACTGCAGTTATCTATGAAATTGAGACAATTTTAAAGAGAAATGGAATAAAATATGATGTTTTAAATAAAAGAATTAGCAAATATGTTCACAAAGTTTTAGATGAATATAAAATAAAATTAGTTACTCCAGATATTCCAGTTTTTGCTTGGAAACCAATGCTGTTTATGATTGGAACCGTTGGAGCAATGTATCTATGGAAATATTTGCATACTCTTTGAAGCTTTAATTATCAATTATAAGAATAGACTACGTGTCAGATCAAGTACAACCATTATTCCTGAAACATTATGGAATTTCTCCGTGGGAAATTAACGTGATTACAAGTATTTTGGATAAAAGATTTCAAACAGAAGATGAGGAGATTGAAAATACATACGAGGATAAATTTGTGAGTCATATAGAAATATCTTTTCCATATTCATTTAATGAAGAATTTTTCAAATGGTTTGATTTTAGAGAATGGGATAAACTAAAAGGAGTTTTCAAAGAAATGAAACGAAGACGAGGAAACGGAAAAGCTATAAAGATTGAGTTAAATTTTGCAGGAGAACCAGATATTACTTTTGTAATTCAATCAGATCAAAGTCAATGGTTTAAAATGGAAGTTGAAAAAATAGATTTTGTTGTCGAGTTACTACCATATCATTTAGAACCTGATAAAATCCCGAAAGGAGTTAAAAAGGTGATTTACAATTTTAATCAAGAGACAGCAAGATGGAAATTAAACACAGTGTATACAAATGACGAGGTATTTGTAAATTCAGAAAAGGGTTGGAAGTTAACTACTTAATTTCTTTTTCAAGAGGTTCAACTAATTCATGCAATTCCTTGTATTTTGATTCTATAAAATCAAGTGACTCCTTTAATTTTTTAGATTTTCCATATTTGTAACGAACTAATTCACGATGATGCCAAAAACTTTTTCCTTCTTCTACAGAAATGGTTGTAAAATAATCAGTTCCTTTTAGATTATCCGGCAAATTCATTTGATATGGAAAAAGAAATTCAGCAATAAACCATTCATCGCCATCAGGATAATCATTGCCAGTTTCAACATCAAAGAAGATATGAAGAAGATTGGATTGCATTAGACCATCAGTATTGATTTCAGGATGTTTAACGTTTGATTTTTTAAAATCAAGTTTTGTTAATTCAGGAATAAAAAATTCATTAATAATTGATTTCCTAAATATCCTATTTACATCAGTTATATTCAATAGTTGTAAAATAGAAAAAACTATCTAATAATCATTTGTCGTGTAACTAAACTTTGTACGAATCAAGAATTTGATTAATTTTTGTTATAGGAACGTTATTTTTGGAGATGTTTTGTAATGCTGAAGGATTTTCCACATAATTTGGAATTTTATCAGTTAGTCTTCTGGTGTATGGAGTGATTAATTCATTTTTATAAAATATACCAGTTGGTATTTTAGAATCCCATTCGAGTGATTTTACAATAGCCTGTGTTTTTTTCTGATTTAATTCAGTTTCATCACTATAATGTACAACCGGATCATAATCAGTATCTTCTAATTTGTAAATACGTGGCATAGGTTTTTTGGTTGTTTCATCAATTCTATCTTCCCCACTAAACCAATCTTTTGTGTTGATATCATTGTAGGTTGGACATGGCTGTAAAACATCTAGAAATGCTAGACCTTTGTGTCGTACAGCTGCAATAATTAGATTTTTTAATTGTCGAACATCATACGAATATCCTCTAGCTGCAAATGTAAATCCACTAGCAATTGCCAATCCAATTGGATTTACATTATAATTTGTATTTGGAGTAGGTAATGATTTAGTTTTTTCACCTAATTTCAGAGTAGGTGATGCTTGACCTTTAGTTAATCCATATACTGCATTATCAAAAATTATGTATGTCATGTTTACATTACGTCTACCAGCAGCAACAAAATGACCTGCACCTATTCCAAGACCATCACCATCACCGCCAACAGCAATTATTTCCAAATTTGGGTTTGATATTTTTGCACCTTGTGCAAATGGTAGAACACGTCCATGCAATGTGTGAACACCGAATACATTAATGAAATGAGATGTTTTTCCAGAACATCCAATACCAGAGAATATTGCAGATTGATGTCGTGGAATTTCCATTTCTGCTAATGCCATTTGAATTGCATTTACAATTCCAAAGTCTCCACATCCAGGACACCAATCATTGTGTACATCTGTTTTGTAATCTCCTACCTTAAGCGCCATATGTTAAAACCTCCCTTTTTTCTGCATTGTTGTTAATAATTTTTTTTAGTGTATCGTATAATTCAGTACAAGTCATTGGTCTTCCTGTAAATTTTAGAATATAATAATTAGGATCTTTTTCTAAATTTTGCCTAATTAATGATCCCAGTTGACCAGTATAGTTAGCTTCAACATCAATAATAGTTTTGGAATTAGAAAGTGATTTTTTTAAGAGTTCTTTTGGAAATGGGTGTAATAATTTTATTTCAACAAATCCAATATTGATTCCTTCATTTTTTAACATTTCAATTGTATCTAAAATTGGACCTTGGGTTGAACCCCAAGAAACAATACAAAAATCACCTTCAGAATGTTTTACAATTTGTTCAGATTCAGGAATTTTTTCAAGTATGTAATCTAAACGTGATTGCCTTTTATCCATCATCTGTATACGGTTTACTGGATCTTCAGATATGTGACCTTGTATGTCACTTTCATCACCAGTATTCCAAAATATTCCATTTTCCAAACCCAATTTTGATCTTGGAGAGATTCCATCTTCAGTGTGTGCAAATCTTCTATAATTATCTGAAGGGATTTCCTCTAACAATTTTCCTCTATCAATATTGACTTTAGTCTCATCAAATCTTTGGCAAGTAGTAACAGAACTAGCAATGAATTTGTCTAACATATGTATAACAGGGATTTGGAAAATATCAGCGTAATTAAACACTTGAGTTGTGTCATAGAAACTATCTGAAACATTACCAGATGCATAAACAATTCTAGGGAATTCTCCAACACCTGAATTAATTGCACATAGTAAATCATCTTGACCATGACGAGTAGGTAAACCAGTAGAAGGTCCACTTCTTTGATAAAATGTAATAACAACCGGAACTTCATTAATTCCAGCCCAACTCAAGCATTCAGCCATCAATACAAAACCAGGTCCAGAAGTACATGTTGCAGAACGTACACCAGTTAATGATGAACCAATCGCCATACCTATTGCAGAAATTTCATCTTCAGTTTGAATAACAAGTGTAGAACCAGGACGATCTTCATTGATTTCAAGTATCTCATTGGTTTCAAGAAAATTACTTTCATCTGTTGCAGGAGTAATTGGATAATATGACTGGAATCTGCATCCAGCGATTATTTTTCCAAGTGATGTACCATAATATCCTTGAACTAGCAGTGTGTTTTCTTCAATTTCTTTTGCCTTAAATTTGAAGTTAGGTTCATCAAACTTTGCAGCAGCATAATTGTAAGCAAAATTTGCAGCGGATACATTCATGTCAGCTATAGATTTTTTCTTTGAAAAAATTGAATTAATAGATTCAGTTAGTTTTTCAGAAGGAATCATTAACAATCCTAGTGAAAGAGAAACTCCTAGGACATTGAACATACGACTCATGTTTTTGATTCGTGGATTTTCTAATTTTTCAGATAATTCAGTTAAAAGACTACGAAAAGAAACAGAGTGAATTGTTACACCGTTCTCAGATGCCAATTCCAGCATTCCTTTAACATTACTTTCTTTGTTTTTAGATTTTAAAATGTTTTCAAGTCTATCTTTAAAATCATTTTCAAATGTAATTACATCAGAAATTTTCATGTTTTCCAAGGTTGAATCATAAATTATGATACCATTCTCTAAAACATCATCAACATGACGAAAAATTGTTTCTGCATCAAATGCAATTAACATATTTGTTCCTTTTACACTAGAACGAATTTTTTTATCAGAAATTCTTACCGCAAAATAGCTATGCTCACCTTTAATGTTTGAATAATATTCACGCTTACCAAATATCTGATATCCCATTTTTGAAAAAACTTGAGAAAATATATTTGCTGCAGTTTCAACACCACTTCCCTGTGGCCCACCAATCATCCATGTAAAATCTGATACCATATTATGCACCCGTTGCGGCATCAAATAGTGCGCACTCACATTTATCGCGTTCTCCACAATATGGACAAACACAGATACATTGTTCAATTAGTTTTTTACATTCAGAACAATTTAGTAAATCATCAGAAGAAGACAATAGTCTTTGTATGATTAAATATTATAAATGGTTTGACCAAACATCAATGAAAAAACGTTTCAATGTATTAGTTACAAGACGACTACATAGATCTGCACTAGATAAATTAGGAAAAAAATACAATGTTTTTCTACACTCTGGGAAGATTCCAATTCCAAAAAAAAATCTAATAAACAAAATTAAAGATATGGATGGATTGATTTGTCATCCATATGATATAATAGATAAAGAAGTAATCAGTAATGCAAAAAATCTCCAAGTGATTAGTACTTTTAGTGTAGGTTTTGATCACATTGACATTAAAGTTGCAAAAACTCAAGGAATTAGAATTGGATATACACCAGAAGTTTTGACAAATGCAACAGCCGAGTTAGCAATTGGATTAATCCTAGATGTATTAAGAAGAATTTCTGAGGGAGATAGAATTATTCGTAATAAAAAATGGAATCAAATCTTTGGTGCCTATGATTATACAGGAATAGAAGTTTCAGGAAAAACTATAGGCATTATGGGAATGGGAAGAATTGGAAAAGAAGTTGCAAAAAAAGCAAATGGTTTGGGCATGAATGTAATTTATCATAGTAGAAAACCTGTTTCAAAAAATGTAGAAAAAATGTTAAGAGCCAAATTTGTCTCAGAAAACACACTCTACAAAAATAGTGATGTAATTTCACTTCATGTTCCATATAATAAAAATACACATCATTTAATGAATTCAAAAATTTTTAAAAAAATGAAGAAAACTTCTTTTTTGATAAACACATCTAGAGGAAAAATTGTGGATGAAAAACAATTAGTAGTTGCTTTGAAAACAAAACAGATTCTAGGTGCAGGAATGGATGTATATGAATTAGAACCAATGAAAAAAAATAATCCATTGTTAAAATTAGAAAATGTTGTGTTAGCACCACACGTTGGAAGCTCAACGAAAGAAACAAGACAAAAAATGTCAGACATTACAGCAAGAAACTTAATTTTAGGATTAGAAGGAAAAAAATTACTTTATTCAGTTTAATCTAACTGAATCAATACATCATCAGGATTACCTTTAACACAGTCAGTTCCTACTGCTTTGAGTTTTTGAAATTCAAGTGTACCTTCAGGAATTTTTCCTATTTTTTGAAGTTCCCCAATTTTGATAGATACGACTCCCTTATGCTTTTCACACGTAATTCCAACCATGTAAGAATCATCATTATGAACAATTTCTACAACATATTCAGGAGGATTTACACAATCACGTCCATTTTGTTTTACAGAGCATCTATCAGGTAGCATGAGATTACCATTTTGAGGTAATATTAAATTTGTTCTATTATAGAATTAAAATTCCATAATGAATTTTTTTGTGGATTTGGATCTTTTAAGATTCCCTTATTCTGTAATTTTTGAACAACTAAAGCAGAAAATGCAGGTGCCCCAGTAGCACCAGGAGAGTTATAATTCACAATATGAAATGAGTTATGCCCTTCACGTTCTAATACATCAGGAATGAATTTTCCTTCTGGAGATATAACAGGTGTACGTATTCCTGCAGTTCCTTTTTTTGTAAAATAATCTGGTTTTAGAGATGGGATGAAATTCATAACGCGTTGAACCATTGCATCTTTTGAGATTGAGCTTCTAAACTCATGGGTGATTAAAGATAAGAAGTCAGGATTAAGCAATAGTTTTTTTGCACCACCAGTCAAAATATCTCCTAATTTTGATAGTGTAGATTGGATATCAGTTACAAATCCATCATATGTTTCAGGTGTTGGCACAGGTACGGCATTTGGACCAATTTCCGTAGTTCCATCAGCACGTTTAATCCAATGAGGATCAAGAAAAGGGAATTCAGGATGTCTTGCAACAGAATAAATGTTAGTTTTTACAATATCTGCATAATTGCTATCAGCTATCCAATATTCACCTCTAAAATGAAGATCCGAGTATGATTCGAATAGATTAAATTGTTTGGCAATATCAAGTGAATTTCCACCAGAACAATTAATGAGATAATTACATTCAATTGAAGAATTATCTGTGAAATTTATTTGAATCACATCATCATTTGTTAGAAATGACTTAACATTTTTCTCAAAAAGAAATTCGGTGGAATTTTGAATAGAAATTTTTTTAATTTCTTGTGTTAGCTTAGAATAATCAGTCGATACATCACTTTTACATAATAATCCAGAATGACATTCAAGATTTTTTTCTATATACTTTAATTCATTTGAATTAAGTAATGATAGGTTATTTTCAGAAACACCATTTTGTATTCCCCACTTGTGATATTTTTCCAGTGTTTTGTGTTGTACTTCATTTAGAGCAACTTCAATAGTTCCAACCTCACTCCACGGAGACATTGTATTTTTTGCAAGTGTTTTCCATAATTCATGTGATATATGTGCAGATTTAGCAAAGATTTTTTTCTTTTCAGGATCAAGATAGAATGGCGTGTGGATCACGCCAGTGTTTCTTCCACTAGTATGTTTTGCAACATTTGATTCTTTGTCTATCACACATACACTAGAATTATACAGATTTGAGATCCAATATGAAATTGTTGTACCCAAAATTCCCCCTCCAATAATTGCAATATCAAATTTTTTCAATATACTAGATGATACAGTCTTAGATTTTAAATTAAATATGGCGCCGAGAGAGAGATTTGAACTCTCGATCCCTTGCGAGAACGTGCTTTATGGTTTTTAGATTTCCAGGCACGCGCCCTACCAGGCTAGGCGACCTCGGCATTAGCTTTCGCTAAATAACAATTTGGTAGTGATTATAAAAATGCATTATATGATTTATTTGAAAATATGAATTGTAACAATTTTCTCTATTATACTTCCATCTAATGTAATAGATTTTGATGTGATTTTGTATGTACCTTCCAAGATTTGGTCACCATTATTTTTTATTTGATCCCAGACAAAAGTTACTTCTTCATGAGAATTTAATTTTGAAATTACTTGAGACGATATGGGTGAGAAAATAGGTATGCTATCTAGTTGTTTTATTACTAATCCATACGAAGCATCATGAAATTTCAATTCATCTGTGCCCGAATTAACAATCTTAATTGAGATTGATTCACCTAAATCAAAATTAGTTTTTTCAGTAACAATAGATAATGATGTACCATCAGCATATACCAATTGGTCTTCAACTCCATATTCATATAGAATAATTCCAAATATTGGACCAGCCACAACACCCAAAACTATTGCAAAAAGCAGGCTTTTAGGAAACAATTTTTATTCTTTTTTTGGTGTGCTGGTACGCCAATTTTTTGGATAAGTATTTGGTTTCATAATGATTCGTTTTGTTTGAAAGGCGTATCCTTTTGTTTGATCCTTAATTTCATTTTCAGATAAAAGAGATTCTGCCAATGCAACAATTTCGCCTTTTTGAGAATAAATTCCAACCAAGTCACCTTTTTCCAAATAAGGTGAAATTTGCAAAACACCAGGTATTGCCAATTGTGCACCATGACACATAGAATCTATTGCAGAATCACGAATAACTACAGATTTTATTTCGCTAAATGTTTCTTCTACAGGTCTAATAATTTTCAAAAGCTTTGATTCATCCTTACTTTCTTTCCATGTTGTATATGCATCTGCTAGTTCATGCATAGTAACAAGATTTTCTTCATCAAACTGATGTACACGGGAACGACGTAATTCAATCATGGAACCACCCGGGCCCAAGAGTTCACCCATATCATAGTATAATTTTCGAATGTAGGTTCCTGCTTCACATAATACCCGTAACAATACTAATCGCTCTTTTTGTTCTAATAATTCTAATTCATAGATAGTTCTACTTCTTGTTTGTCTTACTACTGCAGAACGTTGAGGAGGTTTTTGGAATATTTCACCACGAAATAATTCAAGAATTTCTTCAAGTTTTTCTTTAGAAGGTAAAGAATGCAATCTACCTAAAGCATGATATTCTTTTGGCCCTAACAATAATACTCCTAAAGATTTTGTACCTTCACCCAAACCAAGAGGCAATACGCCTGAAACTTGAGGATCAAGAGTGCCACTATGACCTGCTTTAGGAATTTCTAAAATTCTTTTTGCCCATGCAACAACTTCATGACTTGTGGGTCCAGGTGGTTTATCAATTAGAATCAGACCATACTCTAAAAGTTGTTCAATTGTTCTTTTGTTGTAATATGTTCCATGTTCAGGATTCGTCAAATCTTCATCTATTTTTACAAGATTTTCAAGTTGTTTTAAAGTCAAAGTAGTTCTCTCACACTTGATTTTGCAATTTCTAGGACTTCATCTGCATTTTTTTCATCAGTTTGAATTATTTTATCAAAAACTGAAAGATCATCTCCAAATTCAAAGTTGTAAAGATTTTTGTAAATTAATTTATTTTCATTAAATCTTTTATTGACAACTTCTAATGCAGAAAATTCATCCATGTTATCACGATTCTGCATTCTTTTTGCACTATTCTTAACACTACCATCCAACCATAATTTAATTCCATTATTAATTAACCAAGGAAGTGTGTAACTGGTTATTACAGTACCACCTTTTTCAAATAATTCTATTAATTTTTTATCAACTTTTTTATCAAATTCTGGGTTTTCTTTTCTTTGATTAAGAAATTTCATTCCATCTTCAGTATCCCACCAATCATCACCACTAGAGGAGAATCCTTCTTCATTAGCAAGTTCTTTTAAAATATCTCCACCACTAAGATAATTTAGATTAAATTCTTTTGCCAATCCTTTAGCTACAGTGGTTTTTCCAATGGCAGGAGGGCCAGACACTACAATGGATTTTGACAATTATCCTAGATCCATTTGCGTTTTAGTTAGTTTCATGATGAGCCCACTAAATGCAATTGATGATAGGAAATACCAGGCCCACAAGTATAATGCATTTTCTTGCTCACAATACAGTCCTTCTTCAACTTTGAGAGCAGAACATGTCAACTCAAACCAATCACCAGGAATTACATTTAGTGGAATTGGAGATAATGCAACAGTATATGAAAATAATTGTGGCAACACAAAATAGAAAATTAGCATTAATGGAATAATTGTAATCATCATTGGTCTAATGTTCATCTGCATCATTTCCATGTTCATTTTATTCATGTAAGATGATTTTTTGTTTGCAGATGCAATTCTTGATTGATCCTTTGATCTAAATGCCGCCATCCTTTCTTTTTGCCAAGCTCTAACTTCCTTTGTAATTCGTCTCTGTTTTACCTGATCAACCATTTTGCGTCTAATTGTTGAATTGATTAAATTCAATGCAATTCCAAAGCCAGCAACTGCAAGCATAGAAAGTATAACTCCTTTTACCATTGGATCGTCAGTGCCCAAAGGACCTTCTCTCATACCAAAGAAATCCATTTGGAGAAATACCGCATCAATGAAGTTTAGTATAAAATTAAATTCCATTAAGCACCAACACCTATTGCATCTATTACATTTTGTGCTGCTTCATCGATTTTACCTTCATTGTTTAGTATAACTTTGAGCGGTGAACCTGACAAAACAGAACAACTCGCCAACATTGCATCTTGTACTGCCAATTCCTTTTTTATTGCTTCTATTGAAATTTTATCACGATTTCTAGTATCATCCTTCATTCTACGATTGTAAATTTCTTCAGGACGTGCAGATATTGCAATAAGATGTGTAGGTTCAAGAATTTGAATTACATGATATGGAAGACCTGGATAAAATCCTTCATTTGTAGAAATGAATGCATGGGTATCAATAAACACCACATCATCTGTTAATTGAGATATTGCAGTTGCAGCCTGTTTTTGTAAATCTTTTTGCTGTGCCACAGGCAAATGTCTAAGATTATCTCTATCAGAAACTTGATTATTTTCTGCTTCACCCATCATTACTGTTCCATAGCTATGCACACTGGCACAGTGTTTTTCAGCATTTATCAATTCTACAATACGTGTAACTAGAGAAGTTTTCCCTACCCCAGGAATTCCAACTATTACAACTTTTTTACGATCTACCAAGTAAAGCACCCAACCGTGGCATGACAACTTCCACCTGTTCTTTTACTAATTGATTATAGTAATTAATTAGAATATCTACAGAGAGTAAAATTCCAATACCTGTACCAAATACACCCAATACATCTGAAACACCTGCAATTAATCCAAGAACAAAAGATCCGATTATTGTAACTGATGGAATGTATCTGTTAAGTAGTGTTTCAATTGGTTTGTTCGAACGTCTAAATCCAGGTACTTGAACATCAGCATCTAAAAGATTTTGAGCTGCTTTCTTTGGAGAAAGTCCACCAAGCTCTACCCATAATCTTCCAAAGACAATTACAATTGCAATCATAAATATGACATAACCAACAGCTCGCATAGGATCTAGTGCTACAATATCTAGACCTCTTGGAGGAGTCATAAAGTAAACAAGTCCACCAATTGGAGTTGATGGACTAGTAGGATCAAATTGTCCCAAAATATTCAAAAATGCATTATTGTTACGCGGGTTGAAATTTGACCAAAACATTTGTCCAATAAATACAGCATTCGCAGTTAATGCAGATGCTAAGATGACAGGAATGTTTGAGACATACATCATTTTAATTGGATAAGTAGCTGCAAATCCTCTATACTTTGTAGATACGATTGGAATTTCTACCTTCATTCCTTGAGTGTATACTAGTATTGCCAGAATTCCCGCAGTTAAGAACAAGCCAAAAACACTCGGCAGAGAATTTGATCTAAATAATGCATCGGCTACATCACCATACGCTGCCATTTGACCAAGAAATGGAAATACACC
>Ga0257121_1001578_pt1 | contig 16963 bp, 15 predicted proteins | sample SI106_100metaG_FD_190180 | JGI IMG/M metagenome (GOLD analysis project Ga0257121, IMG submission 190180) | Marine microbial communities from Saanich Inlet, British Columbia, Canada - SI106_100 | ecosystem: Environmental > Aquatic > Marine > Inlet | place: Canada: British Columbia | collected... | reverse complement strand
TTTCATTCCAGAACCTTACGACCAACGGCTATGTTTATCAGTGGTATTTTGGTGACGGTGGATATTCTGAAGACGTTCATCCAAATCATGTGTATGATGAACCGGGAATCTATCAGGTTACACTGATTGCTACGGATTCAAAAGGATGTATAGACAGCATTACATTGCCCATACAGATCAATAAAGAGTTTTACATCTATATTCCCAATGCATTTTTTCCGGATGGAGATCGATTCAACGAGGTGTTTTCAGGGAGCTTTATTGGAGTAAAAGAAATCAAAATGGAAATATTCAATCGTTGGGGGCAAATGGTTTTTAGCTCGACAGATCTTAATTTTGAATGGGACGGAACATACAAAGGGGAAAAAGTACAGAATGGCACCTATGTTTGGAAATTGATTTATCTTCCTCAAGACCGAAACGACCGTGAATTTTTCACTGGACATGTCACCATTTTAGACTAAGCCAGCTAGATGAATCCAAGATGGTATAGGGCAAAAATATCCATGGTGACCGCAACACTAAAATGTAAAGCAATACCGGTAAGGATAGAATTTTTCCTAAGACTTAAATACCCTAAAATCACTCCAGCGAAAATTGCTCCGATTGTTTCTAGAAAGGGTTTTTGGAAATGAATCATACAGTAAGGAATAATCATTACAAGAACGCTATAGTCACCAATTTCTTCCTTAAGGCCATGAACAACAAAACCCCTGAAGAAAAACTCTAAAGAGACAAACTGCAGAAAGTAAAACAGCTCCCAGATCAATAGGTTTGGGAAAACTTGTTCAGCACTTGCGGGTCTGTAAAAAGGATATTTCAGTAGAAACGAGTCTTGGGTGGAAACCCAAAAAACCAAAGGAAACATGAAGCAAAAAAAGACAACAAAGATTTTAAGGTCTTTATTCAGATTGTCTGATAACCTCCACCCGAAATCTGACATTCTTTTTTTCATAAAAATCTTGATTACAAGTACAGGAATAATCAGATAAAAAAACACTCTGCAAGCGGTCCAATAAATGAGATCGAATAATTGTTTGTCATGGGTATTATTTCTCAATTCCGTGAAATAATTACCCAAAGAATCTAGGTGTATTACTTCAAGAAAGGAGACGAGTCGGTCAAATCCTGTGAGGTACCTAATAAAGACCAAACAAAGCGCAGCAAGAATAATTACGACCAATGCTTTTTTGCTAACATTGGGTTTTGGGGTTAAGGATAGACTTTTTGTAAGTGAATTTTTAATGCTTTTCAGACTCAAATTAATCATTTGAAATAATCTCGTAAAGCTCATTAAGGTTAGGAGAGATAATCACTTCAATTCTCCTGTTTTTGGCTTTTTCAGTATCAGATATAGGATAAAATTCCCCTCTACCTGCCGCCATTAATTGCGTTGGATCTACATCTGAATTTGCAAGAAGAATTTCTACAACAGACGTCGATCGAAGAACAGAAAGCTCCCAATTGTTTTTTGGTGATGTAGACCTTGTGAGTTTATCAGAGTCCGTATGTCCTTCAACAACAATTTCTAATTCCTTTTCCGTTTCTAATACTTGTCCGAGTTGAATGAGCGCATTTACCCCTTCAGATTGAACTACTGTACTTCCTGAGCTAAATAAAAGTTTTTCTTCTAGACTTACATAGATGCGTCCGTTTTTTTGTTCAACGGTCAGTCCTTGACCTTCAAAACCTTGTAAGGCTTTTGCCACGCGATCTTTTAATAATCGAATACCATCTTCTTTCTTGCGCAACATTTCTTCGAGTTCATTGACTCTTTTTTCTCGTTCAGAAAGCAAGCGTTCTTTTTCCTTTAACTCTTCTTCCAATCCCAACAGAGCATCTTCCTTTTCTTGCAGTGTAAGGTTTTTAACCTTGAGTTCCGCTTGTAAAGTTGCCGTCTCCTTCGCGCTTAAATTTTTTAAATTGTTAAAGGAATTCTCTAATTCCTCAGCTTGTCTTTTTGCAATTTTATATTCTCGATTAAGCAGTCTCATTTTTTCACCTAATAGGGCAGTATCTTTTCTCATTTTGATGAGGTCTTTGTTTGCCAAGTCAAATTTCATCTCGAGCTCTTTTGCAAGACTCTCGTAGTCAAGACTCATTTTTTTGTATTTGGCGAGCTCTTCTGAACATGTTTGTTCCCTTTCTAACAATTCGTTGTATTTTTTTGAAGGGACACAAGATGAGATGATAATTAGTAGTAAAAAACCAATTGACCCTAGTTTAAGATAATTCATAATAAATGGTGTTTTAACAAATGTCTGATTTAAATACAATCGTTTGGTTTCTAGGGGTATTATTTTTGAACATGAGATATTTCATAAAGTCCGTATTTACTACTTTTATGGGTTTTTTATGATGAGATTTATACATTTGCACTTCAATAGATAAAAATGGCAGAGAAAAAACCCAGTAAAATACTTCAAAAGGCTATAATTGATTTAGGTTCAGGGGATCAAAAAAAAATGGATGCTGGAATTAGGACAATATCTGACAAAGGGCACCCTGGAGTAATTAACGATTTGGTTGAAATACTAGTGAAAACTAAGAATAAGGTTTTACAAAAAAAAATAGTGATATTACTTTCAGACATTCAAGATGAAGGAGCCATAGGTGTTATCATGCAACATGCGACAGATGAAAAATACCGAGAGGTTCGCGCTGAAATTTTAAACTCAATCTGGAACAGTAAATTGGATTACAGTCAATATATTGCTGACTTTGTATTCATGGCTGTTGAAGGTGATTTGATGGAGTCTGTGGAATGCTTAACGTCCATAGAAAACATGCTCGGTCCTTTCGAGGAGCATCATTTGCTTGAAGCACAGCTCTATCTCAAGGATTATCATTCAAATAGAATAAAGGAGAGCGAACAGAAAAACGAGATCATTTCTGACATCGCAACATTTATTAAGGATCAAAACGAAGGAGTAGATGCAGACTTACTTTTAGAGTAGCTTGAGCAATTTTCATACTTTTGTTAAAATAAGAAATAGACATGTTACAATCAATGACTGGTTTTGGAAAGAGTAATGCTCTTTTTGAATCTAGAAAGGTTTCCATCGAGATCAGAACCTTAAACAGCAAAGGACTTGACCTCAATATGAAAATCCCTTCTATTTATAAGGAGGCCGAACCCTTTCTTAGGAAATTAATATCGAATAAATTGACCCGAGGTAAAATCGAGTTTTCTCTTTTTATTGAAAGCGAAAAATTGAAAGGAACAAGTCTGGTTAATAGAGACTTAGCCACATCCTATTTCAATGAAATTAAATCGCTCAATGAAAGCTGGGGAGAACAACCCGTTGATTATTTAGCTGTGGTTTTGAGACTGCCAGACGTTCTTAATATTGAGACTGCAGAAATTGATGAGTCAGAGATAAATCAATTAAAGGATTTGACCGCTGAAGCATGTGAAATGGTAGAGTCCTTTCGCAAGAAAGAAGGCTTAGACCTTCAAAATGAATTTTGCCAAAGGGTTGCTGAAATCCGAAAACTGATGGATGAAATAGTACCTTTTGAATCGGAAAGAATAGAGGCAACTAGAGAACGACTCTTGAAAGGCTTAAATGAAATCAATAGTGAAAAGGCGGACAACAACAGGTTTGAACAGGAGATGATTTTTTATATTGAAAAGTTAGATATTGCTGAAGAAAAGATGCGATTGTCAAATCATTTAAGTTATTTTGAGGAGACGCTAGCACTCCCAAATTCCGGCAAAAAACTAGGATTCATTGCACAGGAAATGGGCCGAGAAATAAATACAATAGGCAGTAAATGCAACCATTCAGAAATGCAGCGTAGAGTTGTTTTGATGAAAGACAGTCTAGAGAAAATAAAAGAACAGGTTTTAAATACCTTATAAAATTGAATAACAATACGAATAAACAGGGGAAGGTAATTATCTTTTCAGCACCTTCTGGAGCAGGAAAGACATCTATTGTGCGTGCATTACTTGCTAAAATTGCCTCTCTTGAGTTTTCTATTTCGGCATGCAGTCGGGCACCCCGTCCCAATGAAGTTCAGGGGAAAGATTATTTTTTCATTCCCACGCAAGAGTTTAAGAATAAAATTTCTCGCGGTGATTTTTTGGAATGGGAAGAGGTATATACAAATCATTTTTATGGCACATTGAATTCAGAATTGTCTCGCATTTGGTCTGAATCAAAAGTGGTAATTTTCGATGTTGATGTGAAGGGAGGCATAAACATCAAAGAAAAGCTTGGAGAGGACGCCCTATCTGTTTTTGTTATGCCACCGAGCATCGGTGAGTTGGAAAACAGGCTCAGGTCTCGTAAAACCGAAAGTGAAGATAAGATCCAGCAGAGAATATCAAAAGCAAATGAAGAGCTACAAGATGCAAAGCATTTTGATGTTGTGCTAGAAAACGACAATTTTGACAGAGCCGTTGAAGAAGCCGAATCAATCATTCAAAATTTCATTAAGACATGAATATAGGCTTGTATTTTGGAACATTTAATCCTATACATATTGGCCATTTGGTCATCGCCAATTACATTGCAGAACAAACGGCTTTAGATCAGGTTTGGTTTGTGGTTACTCCGCAAAACCCTTTGAAAAATAAAAGCAGCTTGCTAAAAGACAGTCATCGCTTGGCAATGGTAAGAGAGGCTGTTTATGATAGTCCTAAATTAAAGGCTTCGGATATTGAATTCGGTTTGAGTAAGCCTAATTATACTGTAAATACGCTTGCTCATATTATAGATAAATACCCAACCTATTCATTTTCATTAATAATGGGAGAGGACAATCTTCGGAATTTTCATAAATGGAAAAACCACGAGAACATTCTTGCCAACCATACCATCTACGTTTATCCTAGGGTTTTAACCTCTCAAGAGGAAGAGGCGTCTAAAAGTCTGAACAACGATCAAATAGATGAATTAAAAGCGAAAAAGAACATCATTTATTGCCATGACGCACCAGTTATGAAGGTTTCTGCAAGCTTTATTAGAAAGTCAATAAAAGAGAAGAAGGATGTTCGTTTTTTATTATCGGAACCGGTCCACAAATATGTTGAAGAAATGCATTTCTACAAATAAAAAAAGGAGGCAGCAATGCCTCCTCTTTTAATATTCTAGATACGGTTTATTCTTTGATAAACTTAATGGTATCAACTCCATATTTGTGAGCTACTTTAACAAAGTAAACACCACTTTGAACTTTAGATAAATCGAAATTGGTATCATTCGAAGATTCCATGTTACGATAAAGAACTTCTTTCCCTTCAATATTCACTATTGAGATTTCAGAAGCCTCCATTGATGAAGTTATTCCATAAACAGAAATACTTTCCGTTGCAGGATTTGGTGCAACTTTAATTGGCTCAATAATGTTTTCAATTGTTCCAGCCGAACCGACTTCAATTCGATATCCGCCAAAAGTAAGTGGTTGAGTTACCGGTGTTTCAGGAAGTCCTGGGAATAAAACAACAAGAATCACTCCTTCAACAGTAATGCTTACGTCATAAACTCCCGCGTCTGCAGTTGTTCCATAAACGTTGGCACAGCCATTTTCACCACCAAGGTATTCACATGTAGAAACATTACAAGCGTAATCGTAACCAGTAGGTAAACCATCTACACTCGCCACTTTAAAGCTCTGAATTGGCGAGCCAATAAAAGCATCTAATGCAGGATCACCACCTGTAATATCAGCAGATACCTCAGAAGGAACCTTAAAGTTAAGGTCTTCAGAATAAGCTACATTAACCTCGGCAGGAGGGAAATTTGTTGTTGTGTCAGGCCAAATCCCGTAAGTTGAATCAGCAAAATTAGCTCCTGGAGTACAGGATTGTGCGTTTACTTGCGCTGCAAATAAAAATATTGCACAAAAATAGAGTAGAATTTTTTTCATATAAATCATTTTAGAATTAATCAAAAATATGCTTTTTTTAGTTTACACCAAACGATTTTGCCTCTTTTAATTAGAAACCCCCCAATTTAAATTACTTTTGATTATGATTTTATACAACGTTACAATTAGCATAGATCAAAGCTGTGAGGATGAATGGGTGGACTGGATGAGACGTATACATATCCCAGATGTAATCCAAACAGGCTTCTTTAAAGAATGCAAAATATGTCGCCTCATTGACGGCGAAGAGAAAGGAGGAAAAACATATGCAATAATGTATAGCGCATACACTGAAAAGGGGCTTAACGAGTATAAATCAAATCATTCAGAAGCCCTGCAAAATGAACACAACGCCAAATTTCAAGGCAGATTTGCTGCATTTAGAACAGAATTAAAAATAATTAAGGAATTCTTCCATGAGGGTTAAACCTAAAAAACATTTAGGACAACATTTTTTAAAAGATGAATCCATTTGCTTAAGAATAGAGCAATCCATTACTAATCATCTTGATTGTTTTAATATTCTTGAAGTAGGGCCAGGAACCGGGGCACTAACCAAACATATTCTCAATTCAAAGAGAGAGGGAAACTTCTATGTTATGGAAGTTGATCACGAATCTATTGCGTATTTGAACTCTAATTATCCCGATCTGTCTTCAGATCATATCATCGAAGGAGATTTTTTACAATTTGATACATCAACGCTTTTTGAAAATAAGCCATTTTGTGTTGTGGGTAATTTCCCCTACAACATTTCTTCTCAAATTTTATTTCGTTGTTTAGAGTACAAGGAATTTATACCTGAAATTGTTGGAATGTTTCAAAAGGAGGTTGCTGTGCGTATTAGTGAAGGGCCTGGCAAAAAGGCGTATGGAATATTAAGCGTTTTTATGCAGGCATTTTATGATATTGAGTATCTTTTCACGGTCGATGAAGATGTTTTTGATCCTCCTCCAAAAGTTAAATCTGGCGTTATTCGTTGCCGGCGAAATAAAAGAGTAAAATTGGATTGTGATGAATTGTTTTTTAAAAAGGTCGTTAAAACGGCATTTAATCAAAGACGAAAAACATTAAGAAATTCATTAAAATCGATCACAAATGGATTGGACTTGCCAGAGCGATTCACCGGAGAAAGACCAGAAAGATTGTCGGTTGACGACTTTGTTGAATTGACACAATTCCTTTCAAAATGACTTCAGTTGAATTGACCTACTGACCTACTGACCTACTTCGATCCCGTTAATGAATTTTTTACGAACAACGACCTTACCCGAGGAATTAAAGATGAGGAAATTTCCGTTTTTGATTCCATTTTCGTATTGTATTTGATGACGAATTCCACCATTTCGGCTAAACTGTTGAAACAACCCATCAAGCTCTCCTTTTTTGTATTGAGCAACTATTGTAGGAACCATTCCTCCCGGATAATAATCAATAAAAGTGCCGTTCTTTTTGCCGTTTTTGTACTTTCCACTTGCTTTTAGTGTATAATCGACTTCAGAATAGGCCTCGAATTCACCATGTAAAACAGAAACAAGTGTGCTTCTTCCAAGAACCACAATCTCCGATGTCTTCTGGTTGTCTTTTATGACTTTATAGTTTTCAGACGTTAATAAATGGGCTTTTCCATCGTAGGACTTCCATTCTTTTACTTTTAAACCATTTTTATAAAAACCACTTAATAAAAGAACTCCTTCGGGGCTGTATGATTCCCACTCACCATCTAGTGCACCAGACTTGAATGATGCCTGGTTTTTGGTTTGTCCATTATCCCAATAATTAATCCATTCTCCTTGTTCTAGACCATTCAGGTATTTACCCGTCATTAATGTTTTTCCGTTTTCATAATTGGTTGTCCACAATCCTGATTTTGAATCTTTTTTGTAAGCACCTTTCTTAAAAAGGCTTCCATCAATAAAATAATAAACCCAATCTCCTGTTCGTTTTCCAAGACTGAATTGGGCGACATATGACAATTCTCCAGAAGAAAAATAATAATTCCATTCACCATCTTGCTCACCGTTAACAAAAGACCCTGTCATTTCAAAGTTTTTGTTTTCTGCTGCCCAAATCCATTTCCCGTGTTTTTTGCCTTTATTGTATAAACCCATGGTCTTTTCTTCTCCGTTTGGAAAATAGGTTTGATAAATACCGTTAAGGGTATCAAGATGATATTCATTGATCTCCTGAATCTCCCCGAGGTTAGAGTAGAAATACCACAAACCATTTTTAAGACCGTTAACAAATTGCCCTCTTATAGTGATAACCCCATTGGCCAGTCGTTCTTCGAATGGGCCTGTTTTAAGCCCATTTGTGTACGTATAAAACTCTTTTAAACCACCACTCACATAATATTTCCTTATTTCCCCACCTCCGTTTTCAATGATGGGCGCATGTAGAGAGTCACTGTCATACTGCTCAATTAAATAAACCGTGTCATTTGAAATGTATTTCCTTTTTTCAAGATGTCCGTCGTCAAAATAAGAGCTCCAATCCCCATCAGGACTTCCGAGCAAATAGTTTCCAGTAATGGAAAGTAATCCTTCTTCACTCCATTCTTTAAAAGAGCTATCGGGTACATTAAACACAAAAAATGCCTCAGATTTTAATTTTTTGTTTTTGAAATAGGCCAGCTGACGTCCATGTATTCGATCTCTAAAATAGCTTCGCTCCTCAGTTAATACTCCATTAAAATCGTAGAATTTCCATCGACCATGTTTTTCGTTCGTTTCTCCAATGATTCCGTCAGTGTAATAAGCACCTTTGGAGCTTAAATGTTTTTTTTGAGCATCCCAATAGAGTCGAACTGTTTCTGTTTGGTTGTCTGGATTTACTTTTTGAGTAAAAAAAGAAAAAGACAAAAAAGAAAAGCATAAAAGTGGAAGGAGGCGAAATGAAATAGTGTGAATAGACATTAGATTCTAACTTGATTTAATAAAGCCTTCAGGTCTATGTTTTGAAGGATTAAGAACAAACCGAATAAAAAGAAAACAATTCCGATTAAACGATTCATTTGTTTGAACAAATAAGGAGTCATTAAGGGTTTTAATTGTTTCGCTCCTAGTATTTTTAAAAGATCAAAAAGGAAAAAAGTTACAAGAATGACCGAAAGAAAAACAACTTGTTTAAACTCTCCTTCTTCTGTTCCAACACTTTGGTTTGCCAAGGTAATTACACTAAACCAGTAAAAGATAACGAGTGGGTTAGCGAAATTAAGAAGGAAGCCTTTAAGGAAAAGCTTTAAATAATCCTTTGTTTCAGGATCAACAGATTCTACGTTCTGCTCTTTCGTGATTTGATATTTCTTAAAAAAATTATAAATTCCGTACACAATAAAAAGAACGCCACCAATAATCGCAAAAAGGGCTTTATTTTCTGTTGTATCGATGAGCGATACTTCAATTATGAAAATCTTTGCAAATAAAATATAAATGGCATCACTAAACAGCACCCCTAAATCAAATGCCACAGCGGCACGGAACCCCTTCTTTATACTTGTCTCAATCAGTATAAAGAATACAGGCCCCATCATGACGCTTAATAGGAAGCCGATACTACATGCTTTTAGAAAAAAATCCATTCATACAAAGTTAGAATTTCTTTTTATCAAAATTGTATGATTACAATTTGAGTAAGTCTGAATTCAATGTTTTTAATTTTTCTCTTTTTATTCCGAGGATTCTCGTTAAATTTGTGCAACATTTAAACGAAGTTTATGAAGACCGCAATTGCAAATGAAAAATTAGACAGTATTCTTGCAAAAGTTGAGAAAAAGGGAGCGGCAGCTCCAAAACTTACAGAAGATCTAAAAGAGCTTCGTGTAATCGCATTGGAGGAAGGAGACCCTTTGGTTGTAAAGATCTTGCGATTGACCTATGAGTTTATTGAAGACAAGAAGTGCTTTAACGTTCAGGCGCAATACGAGGAAGACGAAGAAGGCAATGAATATCCCTTAGAAATTGAGGACAAAGAAAACTTATTGTATCTATTATCCCTTCTTAAAGATGCTGAGCACAAAATCAACAGAGAAGAAATCAAAGATTACAGGACCGTTATAAAAGAGGTTCTATATTAAATTAAAACCTGAAAGGCAACCATTCTGAATGAATAATCGTCTTTAAAGTAATACGGACAATTCGATTGTTCATATTTGGTTTTATTTAACTTGCAGATTACCTGAAAAGAGCTTGAACTTAAACTTTTAAATTCTTTTCAGGTTTTTTTATTGACAATAATTGCAATACTTGGCCTTTTCGTTATGCTCTATAGACAAAGAGTCGTCAAAAATCTCATTCAGCACTTCTTGAACAAAAACTTCAAAGAGTTGACAAATGTCAGTGAGCTTGTGGTTAGCGTAGGTAAGTTTATGATCCATTTTAGAGACATCGGTTAGGGAGTAAATGATGGCTTCACTTGGATATGTTCCAAAGCTGTTCTTGAAAAACAACGAGTACAGAGCGAGCTGAACTGCATGTTTGCAATTCGCAAAAGAAGCAAGCAAATCATCATCTTTTAATTTAAACTTAACATCTACCTCTTTCACTCTTCCGGATTTGTAGTCGATTACCCTGTATGAATCCCCTATTTTGTCTATGCGGTCGATATAACCCTTGAAATAAATGGTTTTTTTCTGCCCAGAGACAAGAATTTCGAGACTAATTTCTTTTTTTGCCTCTACCTGAACGATGTAAAACGGTTGGGATTGTTTCTTTAAAAATTCAAGTTCTTTTTTAATGGTGTTTTCGATGGTGTCTTGAGCGATGGTGTAGCTCACAAGATTTTTCCCCTCCAGAAACAATTGTGACTCATTATCGAAGTAATTTAAGAATTCATTGTATAAGAGGTCTTTATAATCCACTAACATTTGATTCAAATCGCTTTCTTCCAAAGCGCTTGGTTTAGGAATGTTTTCATTTCCAAGTGAATCAAGCAAGGCGTGTTTGTCAAATAGTTTTTCTAGTGTGTTGTGAATCAGTGAACCAAATTGTTGACTTTCTATATCTTCTTCAATGGATTTTTCTTCACCTAATTCAGCAATATAACGGTAATAGAAATCCAAAGGGCAACGCAAATAGGTATTAATGGAAGACGCAGAGATGGCCCGATTAAAGTGTTTTTCAATACGTCCCATAATGAGGTCAGATTTCTCTATGACCTGAGCGTTATCCGAAGAGGCTCTTTCAATTGGGACGTTATAAAACTTGTTTGTGATTTGTATATTTTCATTTATGCGCTGAAGCTCCAATTCAAGCTGCAACAAGTACCTGCTTTTTTCTTGAGGGCCAAGTTGTTCATTATTTGAGGAGTATGTAGCGGTAAGTGTATCGCAATGATGAAGAAGGCGATAAAAATGATGGGCAAATAAGCCCTGCTTTTCTCTAGTGGTGGGAAGGCCAAGCGCCGCACGGAGATCCATCGGAATGAATGAATTGATTTGGTTTGTAGCGGGAAGTTTCCCTTCATTCATTCCTAAAGCGATAATATGTTTAAAGTCCAATAGTCTCGTTTCTAATAGTCCCATTACCTGAACACCTTCTTTTTGATCACCTTTAAAAGCAATGTTTTTTTGAGACCAATGCTGATCGAAGAAAAGCTTAAAGCTTTTTTGACTCATCTCAGGAATGCCTTCCTCAATGATGTTTTGCAGCTCTATTAATGATTCGTCAAAAACTTGAATAATGGTTCTTTCAAAAGAATTTTCTTTTGATATATTTTTGATAATTACAGAATTTAAGGTTCTAATGTTATCAAGTGCTTTTTTCCAGTCGTTATTCCAGTTTTCGAATGTTAAATCTACAACTGTAGTCATTAAATCAGATATTTTGATGGAGTCTATGGATTGAAAAATTCTATTCTTTTTAATAGCATCTCTTTCAATATCACCCAAAAGGTACATCTCCTTAATCGTAGTACAGCTGAGGGTAACTGAATGATTTATGAAGCGCTGAAAATCATAGAAGTAAATAGAATCTGTACCAAATTTTAACTTGTTTTCTTGAATTTGAAATAAAATATCAACCCAAGACTTAATTGCTGTTTGTGTAATGGGAAGGCCAAGGCTCACATTTGTTTTAACAATACTTGACGGGATGTTTTTAGTTACCGAGCTTATTAGAGATTCATCGCATAAAAGAACCAATGTATTGTTTTGCTCTTCAAAAGATAGTTTACTCAATTCGTTTGCAGCTACTTTAACCTGGCCTATTTGCTGAGAGCATTCTACAATAGTAATGTCCATGGTTTTTTTCCCTAAAGAGCTTAGCACGGGTATGGGGTTGTCTACATTTAAAAACTCATGATTCTTTTTTATAAAGCTGCCGGCCTCATGAATCGAGTCACCGGTGTAAAAATGATCGGCATCACTTATGAAAACAGCACATTTCATTTCAATGAGTTTTTTCATAACAGAGAGCTCTGAAAGTGATAGTGCATTGAATCCAGCAAAAATAAATTTGTGGTTTTCTTTTAGTTGAGAGACCTCGTCAATGATTGCATCGTTAAAGTCCCTGTAAGCTCGTCCTGAAGTCGTTTTCTTTTCTTGCTCAAGATGCTCATGAAATCGTGTATATATGTTGGGAATATGCCCCCAAAACGCTTTAAATTTCTTTTGTGAAGAGGACAATTCTTCATCATCGATTTGCCAGGTTTCTAGCTCCTTGATGGATTTCAAGTTTTTAAATACGGCTTTTGCATCTAAAAGATATCGATCGACTTCATCAAAATCTTTTAAAAGAGTATTCCCCCAGCTTAAAAAATCTTCGAAGCTTTGATCCTTAAAAGGAGCAATTTTGGTGCTTATTTCGTAAAGCGTAATTAATTGTCTTGTGGGGTCAATTTTTGATTTCCCCTCGACCCTCATCCATTTGTCAATGGTTATGATTTGAGGGGAAAGAATGGGTATCGCATAGAGCTTGGCCAGCTCTTGTTTTATTTTATTTATTGCTCGGTCAGAAGGTACAACAATCGTAAGCGACCCTAAATCAAGATCTTTTTCTTTGACAAACGCGGCAATTTTTTGAACAAATCCCATATGACCTGATTTATGCTTTGAAAAACACGCGCTGAATCATGTTTTCCCCGAAGGAGTATGGCATATATTCAAAAGAGGGAATTTCATGAGTTAAAATAATAGGTGAGCTAGAGCCTAGTTTAATTCTCCCGTGCGAATCAGATAATCCCATCGCTGAAGCTCCATTAATTGTTAAAGCATTGAAAGCTTCTTGGGGAGTTAAACTCATTTTTATACACGCGAGCGACCAAATTTGCAGCAGGTTAAAACAGGGAGTGGACCCTGGGTTATAATCACTGGCCAAGGCAAATGGCACATTTTCTTTTATCAGTCTTTTGGCATCTCCAAACGGGATACTCAAAAAATGAGAACAACCAGGTAGAAAAGTCGCGATGCAATTCCCTTTTTTTAGAGCATTAACATCTTCATCGCTCAATTCTTCGAGGTGATCAACACTCAAAGCCCCTTGATCTATAGCGGCCTGAATTCCACCCATAGACGAGAATTGATTTACATGCACTTTAGGAATTAGTCCATGTTTTTTCCCAGCGATGAGTATTCTTGTCATTTCATCAACAGAAAAATAGTTGCGTTCACAAAAGGCATCAATGTAGTCGGCCAGTCCTTCCTCTGCAATTTTTGGAAGCATTTCGTTGATGATAAGGTCCACATACCCTTCGTGATCTTCCTTGAATTCAACAGGAAAGGCATGAGCACCGAGAAAGGTTGACTTTATTGCTATTGGCATACTTGATTTAAGGCGTTTTATAACTCTTAAGATTTTTAATTCACTATCCACAGATAGGCCATACCCGGATTTTATTTCCAAAGCGCCGGTTCCAACGGCCATCATTTGTTCTATTCTTTTTTTTGCTGAAGTGTAAAGTTCATCTTCTGTAGAAAGTTGTAATTTGCTTGCCGAATTTAATATCCCACCACCTTTAATAGCAATTTCTTCGTAGCTCAATCCTCTAATTCGATCAACAAATTCCTCCTCACGTGTTTTTGCAAAAACAGTATGGGTATGAGAATCACAAAACGCTGGCATTACGAAACAACCTTCAGCGTCAATAACCTCAAGATCACGCCAATCATCTATGCCTTCCCATTCAGACATCGGACCATATGCAACGACCTCTGAGCCATTCTCCAATGCTAGAAATGCATTTTCAATGATGCTTATCTTGTCGCATTCGATACCTTTTACGATGTCTGGCAGGTGTTCTCCTGCCTGAACCAGTCCTTTAATATTTTTGATGAAAATATTTTTCATTTGAAATTTTGTAAGAATAGGATAAAGATAATTTTAATTCTTTTTCGTCCCCGATAAAGAATGGAATTAAAAATGTAAATTTAATACGAGGCGAAAATCAATCAACAATGCATTTAAAGGGAAGGCAGGCTGAAAAACTTGCGGAAGATTACTTATCGAAAAGAAAATACACCGTTCATTATCGAAATAAAAGACTCGGTCGTTACGAGATTGATTTGGTTTGCGAGATTGAGGGGATCATCGTTTTTGTTGAAGTAAAATCTTTGTCAAGTCGAGCGATTAAAAATCCTTATGATTCTGTTAATCAGTTAAAGCAGAATAAAATAATTAAAGTGGCTGATGCTATTATGAATAGCCATTTCCCTAATAATGAATGTCGTTTTGATATCATTTCAATAATAATGAACAATGAAACCCATGATATTGAGCACATAAAAAATGCCTTTACTCCAGAAATCAATAACAGATAATTTTAATTTCTGTATTTTCGTTTTAATGAGGATCATTTTTCTTTTCTTTTTAGGTTTTGGATTTGAAGCTACGGGTCAAATGATTGACGGTGCAAAACCAGTTGTTTTTACTGAAAAAGGAGCGGGCTGCACCCCCCCGTCAACTACCACCTACATGGAGTTGAATAATGTCAGAGCAATGATTCACACAGCCGGTAATTTATGGCAGGTTCCTGGACAAAATTATTCTCAATACGAGGTGCCAAAAAATTCGGGAATCATGGCCTTATTTACTGCGGCTTTATGGCTCGGAGGAACGGATGTGAATAATCAGTTGAAATTAGCAGCACTTAGATATCGCAATGGACAAGATTATTGGACTGGCCCCTTATCTAAAGTTTATGCTGAGACCAATTATGAAACTTGTGAAGCATACGATCAACATTTTATAACTACGCAAGACATGATTAGAGAATTCGTTGCCTGGAGAGATGCGGGCATTGAAGACAATGAAAATGGCACCAATACCCAAAGTGTTTTATTTCCCGGATATGTTGTTCCTGACATTATAAAAGACTGGCCAGCTCATGGTGATGTTAGCGCAGGGCAAGATTATTATATGGCCCCATTTTTTGACAACAATGAGGACGGAACCTACAATTGGGAGGATGGTGATTATCCTTGGCATGATATAAATAGAACCAAAGAATGTACAGTCGATCGAACAGTTTCCTTGTACGGCGACCTTAATTTTTGGTGGGTTATGAATGACAAAGGAAATATTCACACCGAAACAGGCGCAGAACCGATTGGCATGGAAATTAGAGCTCAGGCCTTTGCTTTTGCCTCTAACGATGAGGTAAATAACATGACTTTTTATAATTATGAATTGATCAATCGTGGCACCCAAACATTATTTGATACGTATTTTGGGTTTTTTACAGATGGGGCCTTGGGAGATCCTTACGATGACTATGTAGGGTGTGATGTAAATAGAGGATTGGCATATTATTATAATGGAGACAATTATGATGGAGACAATAGTGGATATAAAGGTTATGGCACATCTCCCCCTGCGGTCGGAGTCGATTTTTTTGAAGGACCTTATCAGGATGATGATGGTATAGACAATGCATTTGGCATTAATGAAAATGAGGCCCTTAATGGGATAGGTTTTGGTGATGGAGTGATAGATAATGAAAGATTCGGTATGCGGAGATTTTTATATTATTCCAACACAACCAATGGAGCGAACCCTAGTCAAACAGATCCAGTTGCTGCAGGAGATTATTATAATTACTTAAAAGGTTTTTGGAAGGATGGTTCAAAATTCATCTATGGTGGAAGTGGGCACATCTCTGATGCAGCGGCAGACCCCAATACGCCATGTGATTTCATGTTTCCTGGAGATACAGATCCTTTGGGATGGGGAACCAATGGCGTTCCGCAAGAGCCATGGACGGAACAAACAAGCAACAATCCGCCTAATGACCGTCGATTTGTACAGTCTGCAGGCCCTTTTGTGCTTAAACCAGGAGCGGTAAATAACATTACGGTTGGGATCGCCTGGGCAAGAGCATCAGGAGGAGACCCATTCGAGTCCGTCGAGGTCTTGCGAAAAGCAGATGATAAGGCACAAGCCCTTTTTGAAAATTGCTTTAAGGTACTAGAAGGCCCGCATTCGCCGGAATTAACTATTCAAGAACTAGACAATGAGCTGGTATTGTTTTTATCGAACTCTACCTCCTCTAATAATTATCAGGAGATATACGAGGAGTTCGACCCATTTATTGTTGCAGATGAAGGGTCAGACAAATACTATAAGTTTCAGGGCTATCAAATTTATCAAGTGAGGGACAATTCTGTATCTGTATCTGATCTGAAGGACCCTGCACAATCAAGACTTGCTGCTCAATGCGATATTATCGATGGGGTAGACAGGATTATAAATTTTGAGTTTGATGATGATTTGGGAGCCTCTATTCCAATTGAAATGGTAGATGGATCCAATGTTGGCATTCAACATTCATTTAAGGTAACATCTGATTTGTTTGCTCAGGGATCACCTACTTTGGTGAATCATAAAACCTATTATTTTGTTGCGATTTCTTATGCCTACAATAATTATAAAGAATACAACCCGAATGATCCTTTGTTGTTAGATGGTCAAAAGAAGCCGTATATACCATCAAGAAAAGCGGCTGTTGGAGCAGTAAAGGTGATTTCAGCAGTCCCCCACAATCCGATGCCAGAATCGGATGGTACAGGTCAGCTGGTTGGTTATGGCACCACTCCCCAAATCACACGTGTTGATGGATATGGAAATGGCAATCGCGCATTAGAATTCACTGAATC
>Ga0257121_1001566_pt1 | contig 17070 bp, 20 predicted proteins | sample SI106_100metaG_FD_190180 | JGI IMG/M metagenome (GOLD analysis project Ga0257121, IMG submission 190180) | Marine microbial communities from Saanich Inlet, British Columbia, Canada - SI106_100 | ecosystem: Environmental > Aquatic > Marine > Inlet | place: Canada: British Columbia | collected... | reverse complement strand
TGGTCATCTCATGATTTAGATGCAGTAGAAAGACTTGCTAACAAGGTTGCTTGTCTTAACAAAACTCTCTTCTTTCATGGTATTTCTGAAGACTTCTTTTCAGATGAAGAGATGATGAAGAAATATTCTGAAACTTCTATGCAAATGCATATGCACCATCATTGATGTAAAATGGTTTTTGAATTTTTATCTGATCAATCAGTACAATATGCACTAATCTCTGGTATAGCAATTGCATTATTTTGTAGTACCGTAGGATTATTTTTAGTTCTTAGAAAGTTTGCATTATTTGGAGATGCTTTAGCACATACTGCTTTTGGTGGCGTAGCGTTTGGTCTATTCATCGGAGTCTATCCTTTATGGGCAGCTTATATTGTATCGATACTTGGTGCATTAGGTCTTACCAAACTTCGTCAAAGATTTGATATTTCTGGTGATGCTGCAGTTGCAATTCTATTGACAAGTGGAATAGCTGTTGGAATTATACTATTTAGTATAACTGATGTTGATGATCACCAATTAGATGATGAACATGATGTAAAACAATTGAATGGTATTCAAAATATTGAAGAATCTCACGATGAAGAATCTCACGATGAAGAATCTCACGATGAACACGATATGAATGATTTTCGTGATATGAAACACGCCCATGATATGGAAGAATTCCTATTTGGCTCAATTTTACAAATCAAGCAAGAAAATGTCATAACAATTCTCATTCTATGTGTAATTATCTTGATTATTCTAAGAATAATCTACAAGAAACTACTTTATGCTACATTCTCTGAAGAACAAGCCAAAGTATCAGGCATTCCTGTAGAGAAAATTAATTATTTACTAATTGGAATGTCTGGGGTAGCAGCTGTAACCTCTATGCAATTAGTTGGTGTATTGCTTGTTTCTGCACTTTTTGTAATTCCAAACGTCTCTGCTATGCTTTATGGTCGTTCTTTCAAACAAACTATTACGTTATCGACCAGTTTTTCACTATTTTCTGTTGTTATGGGTATAATCATAGCTATTCCATTTGGAATAGAACCATCTGGATGTATTGTATTACTTGCAATTGGAATTTTGATAGTTTCATTGATAATCAAGTCTACTGGAATTGTTAAAACAACTGGTTTCTCACCTAAAGTGGCATGATAAAAACTCCTTGTCCAATATGCGATAAGCATATGCGAGATCATGATGAAAAAGAAATTGAAAAATGTCTTTGGGAATTTGTCAGAGAATCTAAAAACCCTGTAGTATATGCTTCTAGAAAAAAAAGAATTTGTCCCATATGTGAAAAAGAAATGCTAGATCATAATATTAGCGAAACACGTGTATGTGTAAAACAGTTTGTTGATGATGTTGAAAGTTTAGAACTTTAAGAAATTATGTCAAATACTTCGTTTCACTACAAAATCTAAAAGACTCACCATTTCCTTTTTGTCACTTCCTGAATAACTATCAAGTGATTTTGTTGCTTTTGTTGCATACTGCAGTGCTTTTTTACGTACTTCCTCTTCAATTCCTAATGTTCTAATTGTATTAACTGCAATCTGAACATCTTTTTTTGCAGCATTTGATTTTCCAAAAACTTTCATAATCTTTTGTTTGTCTTTACCTCTTGCCTTTCTTATTGCTAAAAGAATTGGTAGTGATTTTTTACCTTCACGGATATCATTTCCAACTGGTTTTTTTGTTACTTTACTATCTCCCATAATTCCGATTAAATCATCTGTTATTTGAAAAGCAATTCCCAGATTACGCCCAAATATTGATAAATTCTTTACATCTTTTGGTTTTTTCTTTGCACAAATTGCACCCATTGCACAAGATACTTCAAAAAGAACTGCAGTTTTTTTCTCAATCATCTTGATATATTCTTGTTCAGTTGGAATTCTTTTATTTTCTGCAAGTTTTACGTCATCTACCTGCCCTTCACAAATTTCTACGCATGCTTTTGATAGTTTAGTAACTAATTGCGTAGTGTAATTTGAAGAAAGTTTTGATTTTGATGAGATTGTGTGATATGCCTTTGAGTATAATACGTCTCCAGCTAAAATTGCTAGCGGCATATCAAATTTATTGTGAGTAGTTGGAACACCATGTCTCATTTCATCATTATCCATAATGTCATCATGTACTAGTGTAAAATTATGAATCATTTCTACAGAACTTGCAGCAGCTATTGCATCTGCTTGTTTTCCACCTAAAACTTTACAGCTTTTCAAGACTAGATAAGGTCGTAGTCTTTTACCACCGTGGATTATGAGATGTGCAGCTGCATCGTACAGTTGTTTTGGATCTCCCTTCAATTCTTTTTTCAGGAATTTGTTTACAAATACGGCATTTTTCTTTATTGATTCTGATGGATTCAATTTACCAATCTCCAATTATTTTCAGGTATGTAATGTTTAATTGCTTTTTCATAATTTTGCATTAATTCATTTCTTGTCCAATCAGAAATCATTGAAGAAAATTTCTCTTTTGTCTCTGATTCACATTCTGCAAGATAGTATAATGCAATAACCATCCATGGGCAATAGATGTCTATATTATTTTCAAGTTCTTGTTTTAATTCCTCAGGTGAAATCCATTTTATTGCAGAAATCTCATCTTTGATTAATGATGATTCTTCAAAATTATCAACAACACCTAGCAGTGTTCCACAAACCTCATTTTCTGAACCTACATTCTTGTATGGAACATGATACTCAAACTTGTTAACATAATTCATTTTACATGTAATTCCAATTTCTTCAGGCATTCTACGTTCTGCAGATGACACGTATGTTTCTCCTTCTCTAGGGTGACTTGCAACTGTCCCATCCCAATCTCCAGGCCAAAGCATTTTTGAATCGCTTCTTTTTGTTAAAAGTAATTTTCCCTCTTTGTTAAAAATTAATGCTGTAAATGCTCTGTGAAGTTTTCCATCTGGTAGATGACATTTTACCTTCTCTTCTTTTCCAATGGGGTTGTCATTTCCATCAACTAAAATTACAAACTCATCCATGATTATTTCCTAAATAATGTCCCTTCAAATCTCTTTCCTGAAACTGCATCAGTAATTCTCTTTGGTTTATTACCATTTACAAAAAATATTTTCAATCCTGCCTTTGCCATGTTATTGGCTTCTGTAATTTTTCTAGTCATTCCTCCAGTAACATCCATTTTATTATTTTTAATTTCTGGCTTTTCTTTTTTGAAATCATGAATCAATTTCTTTGTTTTCAAATCTGAATAAACTCCATCCACATCAAGTACAAAAAGTGAAAGTCTTGGTTTTAGAATCTTCCCAATTGTAGTCATTATTACATCTCCTGATAAAATGTATGATTTTTTCTGACCAAACCATAATGCATCACCGAATGTTATAGGTGTCAATCCTGATTTTGAAATATCATTTATTGTTAGGATTTTGCTCTTGATTGCTTTATTTCCATTCATAAAATCTGTTGGTGGTAAACAGTATGAATTGATTCTATTTTTTACTGCACTATCTAAAATTATTTTATTTAATTCAACCATTGAATTTTTAACAATTGCAACTCCTTTTGGACTGGTTTTTGCAGGTTTTGTATGCATATCATACTTGACAGACCAATAATGTCCGTATGAACCTCCTCCGTGGACAATTATTATTGGTTCTTTGATTTTTCCAATTTCTTTTAAAATATTGTCAATAGTTTTTCTTCTTGGTGAAAGCGGTTTTTGCTTATTTGTTATAATGGAACCTCCAAGTTTGATTAAGATCATATTTCTACATCAGTCCTAGGTATTAAAAACCTGTATTCCTGTATTTTGTATTGATACTTGATGAGTTTGATATTTTGTTGTGTTTACATATTCTGAAAGATCATTATCTTTTTCTGTTAATGCTATAATGCATCCTCCATCACCTGCTCCTGTAATTTTTGCACCAAATGTTATTTTTTCAATTTCTTTTGTTATTGATAATAATGTGTCATTAGAAACTCCAATCTGTTCTAAGTAAATTTGATTTTGTGCCATACATTTTCCAATAGTTTGTAAATCATTATTTTTCATACTATCAAGTGCTTTTGTGATCAATCGTTCTTCTTCTGAACATAATTCTGAAAATGTATTACTATTTTCTTCTTTGAATTTTTTCACTTGTTCAACTACTTTGTCTGTTGCATGAACTTGTTCTGAATCAATTATCAAAAAATTTAATTCATTTTCTATACTAATCTTTGAAAATCCTTCTTCTTTTTGATACTCAATTATTCCTCCATGTACTGAAACTGTACAATCTGCTCCAGATGAATTTGGAAATATTGTTTTTTCTGCTTTAATAGATAATTCTAGTATTTCTTTTTCATTTGATTTACCAAATAAATTTAAAATTGATGCAGCTGCTGCAACACAACATGCAGATGAAGAACCCAATCCCGCTCCAATTGGAATATTTGATTCAATTTTTATACTAATTCCTTTCTCAAAATTATTTTTTAAAATTACTTGTTTTGCAATATAAAAAAATGGCCTAAACTTTTTTTCAACTTTATCTACATCTTGGTCTTTTTGTATTGATGATTGTCCTAGTGAGGATGAGATTAGAATATTGTCTGTATTTGTTTTCTCAGATGTCACTGTTGCATATTTATCGATGGCACCTAGAACTGCTCTATTTCCATGAACGACAAAATGTTCTCCAAAAAGAATAATTTTTCCAGGAGCTTTGGCTATTGAAGTCAAATAGTTATCTTGAAGAAAACTTCTATAATTCTTCTTCTATTTTGGTCTCAAAGTCATCAATTTCATATTTCATGTCTTGATCCTCTTTGAGTTCACCTTTCTGAATTAAAATTTCTCTTGCTAATAGCCAGTATATTGTTGCTAACGCTTTACGACCTCTGTTGTTTGCAGGAATTATCAAGTCTAAGTTTGATGTAACATTATTTGTGTTTGAAATGCCTATAACTGGAATGCCTGCATTAGTTGCCTCGATAATTGCCTGTCCATCTATTTCTGGATCTGAAATTATGATTAGTTGAGGTTCTATGAAATACGGTAATGATGGATTTGTTAGTGTTCCTGGCATGAATCTTCTAAGCATTTGTGTTGCCCCTGTTAATTCAACAAATTTTTCAATTGGAGTTGTTGCATATTCTTTTCCAGAACACACGATGACCTTTTTCATATCAAATCTTGTTGCAAATTTTGCTGCACTTTTGATTTTAGCTAATGTGATATCGATATCTAGCATGTAAAGTCCTTCAGGACTAGCTGATGTGATAAATGGACGCATAGATTTAGTCTTCATATCTGTTCCAACACGGATACCTGTTGCTAGAACTTTCTTCTTCAGATCAGTAGTTTCTGTTTGTTGACTCATTACGATTTTTAAAAGTCAATCATGCCATGTATTAAATCATGCTCTGAAATACGAATCAATTCATTCACTTTTTCTACTCTTTCTCCTCCAACAATTCCTACTTTAAGTAGTTTTGAACCAGTTCCAATTCCAATATGTGAGATATGTGAATCACTAGATTCTCCTGAACGATGTGATGTGATTAATTTAATATTATTATTATCTGCAACCTTGGCAAATTCTAATGCATCGTACAGACTTCCTGCTTGATTTACCTTTAGAATTGCAGCATTACAAGATTTTGCCTCAACTGCTTTTGTAAGAATTTTATTATTTGTTACAGTTAAGTCATCTCCTGTAATCATTGAGTTAGGGAATTTTTTTGTTATTTCTGCCATGTCATCAAATGCTTCTTCATGTACAGCATCTTCTGCATAAATCAACTTGTAATTTTCTATAATCTTTGATGCGAATTCAATTTGTTCGCCTGAATCATTTTCAAAACCTGCACGATCATAAAGATATTTTTTCTTTTCTTCATTCCACTGTGTTGATGATGCAAAATCAACTCCTAAACCAACTTCTTTTCCAAGTGTAAATCCTAAATTCTCAATTGCTTTAACTGAAATATCTAATGCTTCTTCATTATTGAATTTTGGTGCCCATCCTCCTTCATCTCCACGTCCATTTGTAAAAGTTGGATCATTTTTCAGAATTAATTTTTTTAATTCTTTATGCACTTGAAGATTAGTATCAATTGATTCTCTAACAGTTTTTGCGCCTATTGATGCAACTAAAATTTCTTGAATATCTGGAGTACCTGGTCCTGCATGTGCGCCACCTCCTAGAATATTTCCTAACGGAAATGGGAATTTTAAATCACTTTTTCCACTAATCATTTGGAATAATTGTTTATTTTCTGCTTTTGCTGCTGATTCTGTTGCAGCAATTGTTATTGCAAAAGCACATGCGCCACCAATTTTTGCATAATTATGAGTTTCATCTATGGAGCGAATTACATCATGTACTTGTTTTAAATCACTTGAATCAATTCCAATAAATTTGTCTGAATTTTTATTTAAAATTGAAAGACTTTCTTCGGGACCGTTATTTGGAAAACTAACTGCTTCAAATTTACCTACGCTGGCACCAGATGGAGCACAAACTCTACCAAGAAATTTTTCATCAGTTGTAATATCAACTTCAATTGTTTTACTACCTCGACTGTTATACAGAACTCTACCAGAAATTGCGGTAATCTTTGACAATTTATTCTAGTTCGCTTTGCACTTCTTGATTTCTTTTATGCATTGCTTCATAAAATGGAATAACTTGTTGAATTGTTTCAACTGTTGTTAATAGCATACGTCTGCAGCAATATCTTTCCATACCTAAATCATCAAGGACTTTCTTTGGATCTTCTCCGGTCTTGATTCTATTCTGATAATCTGAATATTTATCGGCAATTAATTTTCCGCATGTAAAACATCTTACAGGTACTAACACACTTCAAAAAATCAATCAAGGATTATAAAAACCCTACAAGGATTTTTCTATGCGGGTATCGCCCAGCCTGGTCAAAGGCGCTAGCTTGAGGGGTTAGTCTCTTAGGAGTTCGTGGGTTCGAATCCCACTACCCGCATTGATTATTTTTTTGAATTCTCTTGTATATTTTTAATAAATTCCTGTCTTCTGATCTCTTCTGTAAGAACTAGTCTTGTATCTTCAACCAACATTCTGTTTACATCTAATTTTCTTCTTGATTCTTTAACGATCTTATCATATGTTGCAAATGGATACAAAATCAAATACAACTCTTCCATAATTTCAAAATATTTTTCTGCATTCTTTGAATTACCTATTCTAATCTGATCAATTACCTGTCTCTTTAACTCTCCAATACAATCAAGCAAACCAAGTATGTATGATTCGCCTGATACCTTGATTGATCTGTATGATGGAATTTGTTTACCTTCAATTATTGCTAATAATGCAACTGCTTCAACTAATTCCTGTTCTGGTGTTAATATGTATCTCTTAAGATCTTCAGTTGCTTTTTGTTTTAATTTAGTAAGAAGTAATTTTGCCTTTTTAATTTTTAGTTTTGCTGAACCTAAGTCATTTTTATGAATTGCAATTATTGCTTGACTACAATTTATTATAACTTCACGATTATTTTTTATTAAGAACTCTCTTGATGAATTTATTTTTTCTAATTCTTTAGAAATTTGTGGGAGTGAAATTTTTACATTTTTTAATCCCATAGAATCATAAATTGTTATTCTTAGTTAAAGGCGTTTGCAAAACCTCTTTATTGAAACCATTTTGAGTTGTTCTGTGGAAATAACTGTAGATCAAATGTATCAAATTGAAAATAAAGGTCATGATATGGGATTTTTAAAAAAATTTATGATGGAAAATGCAGGAGCTGTTGCTGTAAGAAGATTAATTGAAAAAATTGGTAGTGTAGATTCAAAAAATATTATAATTTTTGTTGGAATGGGAAATAATGGTGGAGACGGTCAAGTTATGGCTAGACATCTTGCAGGTCATAATGCAAACGTAACTGTTGTTCTACTTGGAACTCCTGACAAAATTAAAACTGAAGAAAGCAGTTGGAACTGGTCATTACTTGAAAAAATGCCTTCTGTTAAATTAATTACAGGTAATTCTACTAACTTTGATTTTAAACCAGATATTATTATTGATGGAATTTTAGGTACTGGAATTAAAGGTGATATAAGAGAGCCTTATGCATCTGCAATCAATTTCATTAACCAAACTGATTGTTATAAATTTGCAGTCGACGTTCCATCTGGAATGGATCCTCAGACAGGCGAAACTGCCTTACTTTTTACAAAATGTGATATGACTGTAACTTTTCATAAAATGAAACAAGGAATCCCAAAAAGAAAAGATTTGACTGGGGAGTTATTTGCTGAAAAAATAGGAATTCCTCCCGAAGCGGAGATAGATGTTTTGTGATAGTCCATCAAATTCCAGTAGGACCTATGCAAAATTTTTCTTACATTGTTGAAGATGAGTCAACCCATGAATCGATTGTAATTGATCCATCTTGGGATTTAGAAAAAATAACTGACATAATTGATGAACAAAATCTTAATCCAAAATACATTGTCAATACGCATTGGCATGATGATCATACCAGAGGAAATGAAGAATTAGCAAAGAAATTATCTGTAAAGATTGTTCAACATGAAGCATCAACATTACAAAATGATATGACTGTGAAAAATGGTGATTCGATCAAATTTGGATGCTCAGAACTTGTTGTGTATCATACACCTGGCCATTCTAAAGATGGTATTTGTCTTGTAGGTGATGGAAAAATCTTTTCAGGTGATACTCTATTTGTTGGAAATTGTGGAAGAATTGATCTTCCTGGAGGTAGTGCAAATGAACTTTATCACAGCTTATTTGATGTACTTCATAGTTTGGATGATAATCTTGTATTGTACCCTGGTCATGATTATGGAACGGCTAAAACATCTACTATTGGAACTGAAAAAAATACAAACCCTGTAATGCAAAAGATGAACGAAGATTCTTTTGTAGATCGAATGGGTGGATAACGTGTCAATTACATGCCATGGCGATGTGGACAATGCAAAAAAAATTATTCAGGAACTTTCAAAAAAAAGATTTACTTTTGGTCTAATTGCGTCATATAGTGAAACTTGTGAAATTCCTGGAATTACTATTGCTGGATCTGACAAAGAATCTCTAAAATTTACTGCACCTGCAGATTCTGAATATATTGAATATGGAAAATGCATTTGTATATCTGGAATTCCTATATCTCCTGATGGAAAGCCTACTCCTGCACTATTGACTCGTGTTTCATTAAATGCTGCAAAAATTCCACATTTTATTGTAAATGCTGGAAGTAAAATTGCTCCATCTCTATGTTATTTTGATGCTGATATACTTCCAGGAAAAAATATTTCTGAATCTCCTGCAATGTCAATTCAACAAGTAAAATCTGCAATTGAATATGGAAAGAACCTTGGCAAAACTATGTCACAAAATACTGATTGTCTTGTTATTGGAGAGTGTATTCCTGGAGGTACTACTACTGCACTTACTGTTTTGAGAGCATTTGGATTGGAATGTAATATTAGTTCTAGTATGCAGAATAATCCTTTAGATCTAAAAAATAAAATTGTTCTAGATGCACTAAAACGTAAAAAATCTGATGATCCTTTAGAAATAATTGCTAATTTTGGTGATCCTATGATACCGGTTTGTGCAGGTATGCTGGCATCTGCATCCAAAAAATGTCATGTTATTTTGGCAGGTGGAACACAAATGCTTGCTGTATTGCAACTTGCAAAACATATTGGATATGATGCAAAAAATACTGCAATTGGATGTACCTCATACATTGTTGATGATTCTCAAGCAAAATTTCTTGAAACTTTACACCAAATTGATAATATTGCAGTTCTTTCATGTGATCCTTGTTTACATAACTCTCAACATTTTGGATTTCGTTCTTATGCTGATGGTTTTGTAAAGGAAGGTGCAGGAGCTGGAGGTGCCATAATAGCATCTTTACTAAAAACAGAAAATTCCATAGAACAACTATTTACTTTGTTTGAGCAAGAATACAAGAGAATTTCTACTTTACAGTAACTGATTTTGCTAAATTTCTTGGATAATCTGGATCTGTATCCTTTTCTAATGCTGAATAATATGCTAGTAATTGTATTGGAATGATCTCTGAAATTGGATATAGAATTTCATTAATTTTTGGAATTTCCATCCAATAATCATAAACGTCACTTTCAATATCTGAAACACCAATAATTTTTGCTCCACGGGCTTTAATCTCTCGTGCACTTGTTAATGTGTCAGTATATGTTGAATCATTTGGATTAATGATGATTACAAAAACGTCTGTATCCATTAATGCAAGAGGTCCATGTTTTAATTCTCCACCTGGTATTCCTTCTGCATGAATGTATGTTAATTCTTTTAATTTCAATGCAGATTCTATTGCAATTGGATAGTTTATTCCTCTACCCAGTATGTAAATGTCTGACACATTTTTCAACTCTTTTGCAATTTTTTGAATTTTAACTGGATTTTTTATCATTTTTGAAATTGATTCTGAAAATTCTTCAAAATTAATTGTAATATTTTCACTTAATTTCTGTACAATTTTGTATAATACTATTAGTTGTGCTGTAAAGCTTTTTGTTGCAGCAACTCCTATTTCTGGTCCACAATTCATTCCTAACACAACATCTCCTTTGCGTGTAAGTGATGATGTGAGTAAATTAACAATAGAAATAATCTTACAGTTAATTTTTTTTGCAATTCTTACTGCTTCTAATACGTCTGCACTTTCTCCACTTTGAGATATTGCAATTAAAACTGAGTCTTCTTCAATTGTTTCAGGTGCAAATTGAAGCTCACTTGCTATGATTGGTTCTGATTTTATTTTTACATATTTTGATAAGATTTGTTTTGCAATTAATGCTGAATTGTAACTTGTTCCACTTCCTGTAATGTAAATATTTTTTGCATTTTTTATGTATTCTACTGCTTCTTCTAAACCTTCTACTGTTCTTTCGCCTGCTTTTAAGATCACACTTGGTTGTTCGTAAATTTCTTTCAATGTGAAATGTGCATAATCACCTTTGTATGCATCTCCGAATTCTTTTGAGACTTTTGTTATTTCATGTTTAACCTTTTCTCCATTAAAATCTAATATTTGAAATTCATTGTTTTCTAAAATTACAAAATTTCCACTTTTCATATATATTGCATTATCTGTATATTCGATGAATCCTAACACATCACTTGATAAGAAAATATTTTCTTGTCCAACCCCAATTATTAACGGTTCATGAAATCTAGCTGCTGCAAGTTGACCATTTTCAAACATTGCTACAAACGCATAATGACCTTTTATTTCAGAAACTGTTTTCATGATTGTATCTTTAACATTCTTTGTGGATTCATAATTTTTTTGAAGCAAGTTTACAATTATTTCACTATCTGTTTCACTTTTGAAACTATATCCTTCATCCTCTAATTGTTTTTTTAGTTCTTCAAAATTTTCTATTATTCCATTATGTACTATTGCAATTTTTCCAGAATTACTTGGATGTGGATGTGCATTAAGATCTGTAACTTTTCCATGAGTTGCCCATCTAGTATGACCTATGCCTATTTTGCCTGGTAATGTGTCTAGTTGAATTTTAGAATTCACTTCGCTTACTTTGCCAATTCCTTTCTTTAACTCAATTTGATTTTTTGATTCTGTTGCAACTCCTACGCTGTCATATCCTCTATACTCCATTCTTTTTAGTCCCTTTACAATAATTGGAGCTGCAATTTCACTTCCAGAATAACCAATAATTGAACACATTGTAATTCTATTTGAAATAGGGGTATTTACTGCTAATGATACTTTGATTAGTCTTTTGTAGTAGTATCTGTTTTTGCTTCAACAACAGGTTCTGTTTTTGCTTCAACAACAGGTTCTGTAGGAACTTCTATATTTTCTGTTTCAGGACTTCCTAAATCTGATTTTACTTCTGGTTCTGATAAGATCTTGTTAAAAATTGATTCAGGTGTTAATTTGATACTATCTTCTTCTTCAACTTTAACCACATATGATGGTCTATTGATAATTCTATCCCCAATCAAAATATGTCCATGTGATATTGCTTGTCTTGCTTGGTATGGTGTTTTAAAGAAAAATTTCTTGAAGACAATTGTTTGCAGTCTTCTTGCCAACAAATTTTCAATTTCTAAGTTTAGAACATCATCTAATGTTGCAGTCTTTTCTACAAGTCCTATACGCGATAATGAATGCATTAGTATTGGTTCTTCTTTTTCTCTAACTTCTTGTCTTACGGCAAGCAATGAACGTGCTTGATGTCTTAATCTTGATAATTCTGTTCTTGATTTCCAAAGTTCTCTTTTTGTTTTTAATCCAAAAGTACCTACTGTTTTTAATTCTTCCATTTTTAATTCAAAATTAAATGGTCTCTTTGGCTTTTTCCAAACTCTTCTGAAATTTTTAGTATCACCCATTTCTCATCTCTACTCCTTTTTCTCTGCTGCTGGTTTTGCATCGGCTGCTGGTTTTGCATCGGCTGCTGGTGCTGCGCCATCGGCTGCTGGTGCTGCGCCATCGGCTACTTCAGCTCCGCCACCTGCTGGTGCTCCTGCTCCTCCTTTAGGTAGAACTTTACCACCTTTTGCAACTCCAACTGCACCACCTTTACGGCCTGTACATCTGGTGCGTTGACCTCTAACTTTTAATCCATACATATGTCTATAACCTCTCCAACTGAAAAGATTCTTTTCTCTTTCTATATCATTTCTAATGTTAAATGCAATATCTGATGTAACAAAATGTAAATCTTCACCTGTTAGAACATCTTGTCTTCTGTTCAAAAACCAGGTTGGGAAATCTGCGGCCTTAGGATTTTCGATAATCTTTTCAATTGAGGATATCTGTTCAGTAGTAAGATTACCAATTTTTTGATGTGGAGATATTTTTAAAACTTGAAGCATTGAATTTGCAAACATATATCCAATTCCTTTAATCTGGTTTAGACCAATCAGCATATTCAATTCACCATGAATATCATTTCCCAATATTCTTACCAGATTTTCGTATTGTTCGCTCAAGTAGCAAGATTTTCTATAGCCCCATTAAAAACCATGCTCTATTTTGTGCCTATTTTTGAATAATTCTAATCGAATGGTATTATAACTCAAAATGATGATTTTGATTATGAATGAGTCTAATGAACATACACAAAAAATTCTGGATACTGTTTTTGATGAGAACATATCTGAAATCTTGGCTGAAATGGAAAATTCTCCAAAAAAGTGTGAATTTTTGACTGAAAAATTTCAGATGACTCCTAACGACTTAGATGAAAAATTATCTTATCTTATACAGCATGAATTTGTTGGGAAGATTGGATCTGATTCACAGGCTGAATATTCTGTTGATTCAAAAAAACTGGCAAACTTAATGGAAACTGCACATAATTTTGAAAATGTTGATGCAGGTTTGGCAAAGATGGATGGATATCTTAACTAGTTTTATTCTTTCTTTGTTTAATTATCAAAAATCCAATTACTACAACTCCGATCATTCCTAATACAATAACAATAAACCCTGCAATTGAAATTGTAACTCCTGTCGATTCTGGCACATGACCAATTCCTCCAACTAATGGTATTTCTTCTAATTCTGCTGTACTGATGATTAATGTGTAAATTCCTATGTCATCAATTTCAAAATTATCTTCAAATGAATTTCTATTAATTGATACATCTCTAATCTTAATTCCTGATGGATCTATGACACTAGCTGAAATGTCATATTCTTTTCCTTCTATGGTCTGAACTGCATAAACACCTTGTGTGTTGATTTCTGGATCTAATTCTGCTTTAATTTCTAATTGGGTTAGTGAATTAATTCTTCCTTCTTCTATAACTAAATCCCCTGTAATTGTTTGAGAACCATAAATTAGTAACATTGCTCCAACTGCTATCATAATTCCAACAATTACCAAATATTTTGTCAAATTTGACATGAATGATTTCCACTTTTCATGGATAAATTTGTATTTGTTATATGTGAAAAATTTAGTTATGGCTAAAAAAGTTAGCCTAGGCTAAATTTTATATATATACTGAATTGTAGTTCAGATATGCAAAGTACAATTCAATCTGCTAAAATGTTCTATATTCTCATAGCCATAGTAGCTGTTTCAAGCTTGTATTTTGTAGTACCAGGTGTAATAGTAGCAGAAGAATCTCCTAGAACTTTTCTAACTCATACTGGATTAGTCATACAAACAACTGGTGATGTAATTGATCCTATTGGATATGATGGTCAAGCCTTAGATTTTGACCCTGATAAATTCATGAAAGAATTTGATTATGGTGAGGTCACTGTTTTAGATGATGGAACCATTCTTCGTGAATACTACATTACTGCAAGAGATGATCAAATCATGGAAGTATCTCCAGGTGTATTTTACAATGTGTGGACATTCAATGACTCAGTACCAGGTCCAACCATTCGTGCAACAGAAGGAGACTTGGTAAGAATTCATTTCACAAATGAAGGTTCAAAACCACACAGTTTGCATTTCCATGGAATTCACAAAGCCGAGATGGATGGTGTATTTGAAAGCATAGGAACTGGTGGTAAATTTACCTATGAATTTTATGCAGAACCTGTAGGTTTACACCTCTATCATTGTCATGTTCATCCGGTTGAGGAACATATCAATCATGGTCTTTATGGTGCCTATATTGTAGATCCAAAAGAACCTCGTGAACCTGCTGATGAATTTGTATTTGTTTTGAACGGTTTTGATACTGATTTTGATGGTGAAAATAATTTCTATGCTGCAAACACAGTTCCATTTTATTATCAACATCATCCAATTGAAATTAATGCAAATCAAAACATACGTGCATACGTTGTAAATATTTTAGAGTTTGATGCAGTAAATAATTTCCATTTACATGGAACTTTATTCCATCATTATCCTGCGGGTACTGACACTGTACCATCTGGTTATAATGATATGTTAACAATGTCTCAAGGTGATAGGCAAATTCTGGAATTTAATTACAAATATCCTGGATTGTATATGTTCCATGCACATAATACAGAATTTTCAGAAAAAGGTTGGGTCAGTTCATTTCTTGTAAAAGAAAATACTGATGATTTTGATACACAAGTAGAGTATGATGACATCATCTAAGTCTGTACTTGCAATTAGTGCTATTGCACCAATTGTGTTGTTAATTATCATGATTGCATTTCTTTTAGGTCCTGCATCATCTTTTTTACAATTTGGCATTGTACTTCCTGAAGTATCAATTGAAAAAATTGAATTTACTAGGAATGAAATTCAAGCAACTGTAAGAAATACTGGTCCAGTTAATGTGAATGTTGTATTGGCAGATGTAAATGATCGTATTCAGCCTGCTGCTATAGAGCCCGATACTTCGTTAGAAAGATTTGAAACTGCACTTGTAAGAATTCCTTTTGACTGGAATGAAGGTCAACCATATGAAATTGGTGTTACTATTGATGACGGTACTAGGTTTGCCAAAGGAGTTGAAGCAGCTTTTCCATCACTGGAACCTGATTTAGATTTATTTGTGTTTTTGGGAATGATTGGTTTCTTGATAGGCGTGGTACCAATAATGATAGGTCTTTTGTGGTATCCATTTATCAAAAAATTAGGAAAAAATGCATTTAATTTCTTTCTTGCATTTACTATGGGATTATTGATATTTCTTGGAATAGATGCAGTTATTGAAGCCACTGAAATTTCAGAAAATCATCTATCATCTGTTTTCAATGGTGAATTACTAATTGCTACCGTAATCATTTTATCATTTTTAGCATTGTATGGGATAGGCAAAAAATTAACTCAAAAGACAGAGTTTTCAAAATTATCTAAAGGATTGGCAATCTCTTTAATGATTGCAATTGGAATAGGATTTCATAATCTTGGAGAAGGTTTAGCTGTAGGGGCAGCTATTGCTCTTGGTGAAGTTGCTTTGAGTACTTTTTTTATTGTTGGTTTTGCAACTCATAACACAACTGAAGGACTAGCAATTGCAGCTCCTTTGACTAGTACGAAAGCAAAAATTGTAAAAATGATAGGTCTTGGATTAATTGCTGGTGTACCTGCAATATTTGGAACTTGGATTGGTGGTTTCTCATTTTCACCATTTTTCATATTGATTTTCCTTGCAATTGGTGCTGGAGCAATTTTCCAAGTTGTATTATCAATTTTTCATTATATGAATGAAAAATCTGATTTATTGTCAAATACTTCATTATTTGCAGGGATTTCTGCAGGACTAATTGTCATGTATTTGACTAGTGTTATAATATAATCGACAAATTGTACCCAATATTGTGTCTCAAATGTAATATATCCTTAATATCCCACTCACATCTTTATGAATAAAAATTATCTAGTTTTTGTCAAATTTTTTATCAATAATTAATAAATACCACTTAGCAACAGAAATTTTAAATGAAAATAGTTGTGTCTGGTACTGTTTTGTTATTGATGTTCTCAATCCTATCATTCGGTATGCCGACCTTTGCAAATGCACAATCCAGTGAAGCTCCATTAACTGTATCCACTGACTATCCTGGTTATGCAGAGAATGGCGAAATAATAATTTCTGGTAAAGTTAAAGAATCATCCTTATCTGAATATCCTACTCCTGTTACCCTGATGCTTGTATCTCCTGAAGATAATATAGTTACCATCAAACAACTAAATCTTGACTCAAATAATGAATTTTCAACAACAATCGTTGCCGGTGGCCCACTTTGGAAAGCTGGTGGTGATTATACTGTTAAAGCAAATTATGGTGCACAGAAAGCCGAAATCACTTTCAATTATGCAGGCGGCAGTGGTTCAATTACTACACCACCTCCACCAGTTGAACCAACACCTGTACCAGAACCAATTATTGAAGAACCAGTAGCAATTATTGAAGAACCAGTAGCAATTATTGAACCAGAACCAGAACCAGAACCACAAGCACTATGTGGTGAAGGAACTGTAATGAAAGATGGTAAATGTGTAGCAGAACAAAAGGAAGGTGGCGGATGTCTAATCGCAACTGCAACATTTGGTTCTGAAATGGCACCACAGGTTCAATTCTTAAGAGAAATTAGAGATAATACA
>Ga0257121_1001559_pt1 | contig 17097 bp, 17 predicted proteins | sample SI106_100metaG_FD_190180 | JGI IMG/M metagenome (GOLD analysis project Ga0257121, IMG submission 190180) | Marine microbial communities from Saanich Inlet, British Columbia, Canada - SI106_100 | ecosystem: Environmental > Aquatic > Marine > Inlet | place: Canada: British Columbia | collected... | reverse complement strand
AATTTTTCCGACGAACTGGCCAACGGTGTGGCGGTTACCGACGACATCCTGTACCAGACCAAGGGCAATTATTACCTCAATACCCAGGTTGGCGAGAATCTGGTGACCAATCCCGACGCTGATTCAATCCCTGAAGAACTTTTGTTGGATTGGTGGCGGCCAAGTGATTACAAGGTGATGCGCAAGTCCAATCAGTTAAAAGATGATAAGTTGATTATGACCGAGGGCCAACTCGAGCAGATGAACCGGTATTTAGGCAAGATCCATAGCAAGTTCAGTAAATTATACGGGACAAACTTGGAAGATATAAAATTTGCGATGGAAGTTGAGTTCAAGATTACCAGGGATGGAACTTTATCCATCAAGCAAGCTCGTCCGTGGGTGTACTAAAATTGTAACCCATCTTCAGGATGGATCGTATATTTGAAGCAGACCATTGATTTGGTGTTATGAAAAAGATGACATATAAACTAGTAATGGCTGTCACATGTTTTGGCATGATGGCAGGTGATGCAATCGCGCAGGAACGCGGTGGTCGCGAACGGGGTGAAGGTGCTCAGCGTCGTGAGCGCCCGTCCGGAGCAGCTGGTGAACAGCGTCGCGAACGGGGTGAAGGTACTCAGCGTCGTGAACGCCCGTCCGGAGCCGCCGGTGAGCAGCGTCGCGAGCGGGGTGAAGGTGCTCAGCGTCGTGAACGCCCGGACCGAGCGGCTGGTGGACAGAGTCGTGAACGGGGTCAGGGCGCCGAGCGTCGTCAACGTCCGTCCGGAACAAGCCGTGAGCGTGGATCGCAGTCCGGTGGCCGTGGTGGTCAGGGAGGACCAGGTGGTTTTATGCGGATGTTCCCTGTGATGAGCGCACTGGACAGTGATGGCAACGGTGAGATTTCCCCCGAGGAAATTAAGGGTGCCGTTGCAGCCCTTAAGAAGCTCGACAAGAATAAGGATGGCAAGTTGACCGAAGACGAGTTGCGTCCAAATTTCGGTGGCCGCGGAGGTGCATCCGGCCAGCGTCCGTCCGGTCGCGGTGAAGGTCGCGGTGAAGGTCGCGGTGAAGGTCGCGGTGAAGGTCGCGGTGGCCAGCGCCCGAGCCGGCCCTCACCTGGTGAATAAGTTTTTGTATTAACAAGTTTAGACAAATCCCGCTGGCTTTGGCCTGCGGGATTTTTTTACCACACTTCAACTGGGCCCTTGGGCACGGGGATGGTCTTGCGCTTCGCGTCGGCAGGTTCGTTACCGTCCTTCATAAAGGACGGCATCATCGGGTTCTGACGATAGCGCTCGGTGAGCTCTCCGTCATCATCGGAAAACTGTCGCCGCCACTCGAGGTAGTCGGCCAGCGCTGACTCGAAATCCTCGCGTGTCGAGATCAGCACGACCGCTTTGTTGAATGGCTTCACTGGGCCGAAGCGCTTGGCATACCACGGGGCGACTTTGCGGAACATCAGGCAGCCGCGCTTCTCGCCGAACACTTCCAGCATCAGGTCAAAATGCCTCTGCATCACTTGCACCCGCTCCGTAAATTTCGGCTCGGTCAGCAGTACGCCAGTGCGTAGATGGTGCTCGGTGTGCTTGAAAATCCACGGGTTGTAAAACGCGCCCCGGCCGACGCTTACGCCGTGGCAGCCGGTGGCGTCCATCATGTGCTTGGCCGACTCCGGCGTCGTGATGTCGCCGTTGCCGATCACGGGGATCTCGCGCGCTGCCCCGACCACTTGGCGGATGCCCTCGAGATTGACGCCCCCGGTGAAACCCTGCTCTCGCGTCCGTCCGTGGATGAAAACCGCCGTTACACCGACGTCCTCAAGCACACGCACCAAGTCGGGCGCGGTGATGTTTTTGTCGTCCCAGCCGAGACGCATTTTGGCCGTGATCGGTATCTTTACAGAATCGACCATCATTTTCACGAGGTGCGCGGTGTCGTCTAGCTCGGTCATCATCGCCGAGCCGCCGCCGGTCTTGCAGACCTTGCGCACCGGGCAGCCCATGTTGATGTCGATCGAGTCCACGCCAATTGATTCGAGGTACTGTGCCGCGTCGCGCATCTCCTCAGGCACCGAGCCAAACAACTGCACGGCAAACGGGCTATCATTCTCGTTCGTCTCGATGAGCTTGAGCGCCTTGGAGTTGCGCTCGAGCAACGACCGGGCGTTGACGAGGTCTGTCGTGGCTAAGCTCAAGCCGCCCACCTCTCGCAGCACGAGCCGGAACGGGAGGTTCGTGTACCCGGCCAGCGGCGAGAGAAACAGGTTGGATTTCAGTTGGAGCGAGCCGAATTGCATGGCACTAGTGCTCCCGATAGCATACGGCATCTCCAAAAACAACCGCGACAAAAAAGTGAGTCTAGTCGGGTGGCATCACTGCACACCGGGCTTGGCCCGCAGATCGAAACAGGAAAGGTTGTCGGCCATGCGCAGGTATAGTTTGCCATCGACCACCACAGGCGAGGGACACCTCATGGCCTTGATGCGCGTCCTGCCGAGTTCCCGATGCTCTTTCCGGTTGGTGTCGATCATCACGAGGTCGCTTCCTTTTTTCTCGAGCGCAATCAACTTGCCGTCGGCGATCACAGGGGAGGAGATTGTGTTTTGCCGGGACTCTTTCCAACGCCGTTTACCGGTGGCCAGTTCGACACACATGTGCCACTCCCCGCCTGTCAGGTAAGCGTGACGGTCATAAATCACCGGAGTCGATTGCGAACGCCGCTCTGACATTGGAAAACTCCAGGCCTGCGTCGCTCCATCTCTGGCTAGGTGATACGCTGCCAACCCGACCTGTTTATCCTTGCTGTAAACGACCATCCAGTCACCGGAGATCACCGGCGTTGAGTCGCCGCCGCCGGGTGTCTGCCAAACCGTTTCACCGGTGATCGGATTAACCGCAACATACGCCCTGCGGTCGCTGCAGATCACCTGGCTTACACCCTTTCCTGTCCAGAGAACCGGCGATGAGGCATTGCCCCGGACGTCTTTGTTCCGCCACAGTATCCCCCCCGTCTTCACATCAAAGGCTGTTAACTGCCCAGCGAGGAGGAATGCCGTGCCGTCCGCCACTAGGAAAGACGATGCCGGTCCTTTGCTTGGCAGTGACGTGGCCCAAAGTTGTTTCCCTGTTCCGGCATCAATGCAATGGGCGTGCGTACTGCCGGCGGTGAATAATCTGCCACCGGCCACGCATGGGGTACTTGACGACTTGCGGCCGGTCGGTTCCCCAGGTGTCTCGGTCTTCCACAGCCGCTTGCCGGTCGTGGCGTCGAGACAAACGACCACATCCTTTGCCACGCGGACTGAGTTGGGCACAGCCTTGAGCAACTCCCGCTTAGCCAGGTCGCTGATGTCGCGCCCAGTCACCCATTCCCGCAATGCGGCATCGTTGGGGAACCGTTGATTGCCCAACTGCGCCAAAGTGCGAAGATTTGCATACGGAATAGCTGTCTTTCCCTTTTTAAACCGACTGATGATCCAACTGCCAACCCGCTTGGTTTGGTATTTGTCCAGATTGTCGGCGACCCATTTTTCGGCCCACTCGGTCAGCCGCCGGCCGCGCAACCGGGGGCCAAGAGACAGACGATCTTTCTCCATTTTCTCGATCAGCGGCTCCGGCAACGCCAGGCTACGATGGCCCAGCTTGCGCATAATCAGTTCGTTGATCTCGCGGTTTTCCGACGGCTCATCGTTTTGCCAAACAAGACTAATGTACGCCTTCCCGTCAGCCACCACCAAGCTGCCGTGTCCGCCATCGTCCCCGCTGGGAATGGTTTCACTGCGCCACAGTAACTTGGGCCCACTCTCCGGCCAGGCGTCCAGCAACGGCACCCCATCGGCCACCACCCCATTCCGCTGGCTCCCGCGCCACTGCGTCCAGTCCCCTGCCGTCACAACGACTGCAGTTAGAAAGCATCCAAGCAAACAAATCCGATTCATCTGAACGCCGGGGACGATGCCGGGAGTTAGCTTTTCGCGCAAGGCTTTGACGGTGAGAATTCGCTTGTTTTTGGCGAGGGTGGGGGGCGGGACTTCAGCGACGAGTTGGCCGCCTGCGTCGCTGGCGTCGAGGCCGAGGTCGATCACCCAGTTGGCTTGGAGATGAGGTCGAAACCGATAGACAATACTCCCGTTCTCGTGGAGTCTCCGCTGATGCACTGCCGGTCATTTAACTTCATTCTTTCGTTTTTTTGTTTTTTAAGCACGTTGGGTTTTGCCGTTGCTGGTGATTCCCCTGAGCAATGGCGCAAGGAGCGCCGTCTCGTTGACCTACACCAGCACGTCGGCTCGTCGGAGCCGCTGCTCAAACGCGCGGTGTCGATCATGGACCGTGCCGGCATCGGCATCGGTGTCAACCTCAGTGGTGGCACTGTCACGCAGAAGGAGGGCAAGCTCTCGGTGTTTGAGCGCAATAAGGCATTGGCCGATCGCTTGTTCCCGGGGCGGTTCGTCTTTTACATGAATCTCGATTACGCGGGTTGGGATGAGCCCGGCTTCTCCGAGCGTGCCGTCCGCCAAGTCGAGGAGGGCCACCGCCTCGGCGCCGCCGGTCTCAAGGAGTGGAAGCGTCTTGGGCTTTATCTGCGCGACAGGTCGGGGAAACTAATTCTAATCGACGATCCGAGGCTCGATCCGGTATGGCGGCGCTGCGGCGAGCTTGGCCTGCCGGTCTCCATTCACGTGGCCGATCCGCGCGCTTTTTGGCTTCCGTTCAACTCCGACAACGAACGCTGGATCGAATTGAAGGATCACCGCCCGTGGTGGTTCGGCGATGCCGAGAAATATCCGCCGCGCATGGATCTGCTCAACGCCCTCGACCGCGTCGTTGCCCGGCATCCACTGACCACGTTCGTCTGTGTGCACTTCGCCAACAACTCCGAGGATATTGACTGGGTGGACGCCGCGCTCGACCGCAATCCCAACATGATGGCCGACCTCGCCGCGCGCATTCCAGAGATAGGCCGCCACGCGCCGGAGAAGGTGCATCAGCTATTCGTCAAGCATCAGGATCGCATCCTCTTCGCGACTGATTTCATGGTTTACAGCCGGCTTACACTTGGCTCTGGCGGCAGCGGCCCGGCGCCCACCGACGACGATGCTCTCGACTTTTACGCCAAGCACTGGCGCTGGCTCGAGACATGGGATCGGCAGTTCGAGCACATGACCCCCATCCAGGGCGACTGGAAGATTGACGGCATTGGCCTGCCGCCGGAGGTGCTGCGAAAAATCTACTTCGATAACGCCCGCAAACTGCTCGTACGCCGTCTGCCGTTGTCGCGTCTGCGTGCCAACCGCATCGAGTCCGACTTCGACCTCGACGGCCGACTTGACGACGCTCCTTGGCCAAGCGCTGCGCCGGCCCGGATCGAGTGGCAGATTAACACCGGTGCGGCCAAGCCAGAAATCGCTACTACCGCACGAGTGCTGTGGTCGGATCAGTTTCTCTATATCGGCTACCGCAGCCCGTACACGGAGCTGACCCTGTTCGAGCCAGCACTCAAAAGCGGCGAGCGCAGCGGCTTGTGGAACAAGGATGTCGTTGAAGCCTTCGTCGGCACCGACCCCGCCAACCCAACCCACTACACTGAATACGAAGTGGCACCGACCGGCGAAAAACTCGACCTAAAAATCACCCCGACCGACAAGAGCCTGGAATGGAACAGCGGCTTCGAGGCGGCAACGCACATCGACCGCAAACGAAAAATCTGGACGGCGGAAATGCGCATCCCGCTCAAGTCATTGAGCGAGCAGCCGCCCCGGCCGGGCACGCAGTGGCGGATCAACCTTTACCGGCACGACCCCGCCCACAAAGCGTTCCTCGGCTGGAGCCCATGCGCCAACGGCAGCGCCCACACCCCGGCCAAGTTCGGCCACCTCATCTTCGGGCCATGAGTAATCAAGATCTATCTTCCACGAAAACAACGCACCCCAAAGGCGCGTTTACACTGATCGAGTTGCTAGTGGTGATAGCCATCATTGCAATTATAGCGGGGATGCTGCTGCCCGCCTTGGCCAACGCGAAGGCGAAGGGAAAATCGGCCCGTTGCCTCAGCAATCAAAGGCAAATTGGCCTTTCGGTCATGATGTATTCACAGGACTTTGACGATTACCTGCCTTACGGCTACGCCTACACATGGCCGGGGCAGGCCGATCTTTATTGGTGGCAGGATCTCGTGCGGCCCTACATCGATAGCGAAGAGATTTACACCTGTCCCAGCATGGATTCTCACATGGAATATACCTACCGCCGACCGCGCGGACTGCCCAGCCCGCTCATCCGGGATTATATCGCCAACGCACAAGGTGGCGCGTACGCCGCGAGTGGCCAAGCGGACTGGGTCGGTGCTAGAGGACCATTCATCAACAACTATAAAAACCCCAGTCGTCACCTGTCCGATGTGGCCGATGCCTCCGGCACGATTGCTATTTTTGACGGCTTCCGCTCCGCAGAAATATGGCGTCTCGAACAGGTTGATGGCTGGCATAATGCCGGCTTTGGGCCCGCTTTTGTGGGGAATTCCCCGGAACCCAAAATCCCAACCGGCCATGTCCATAAACGCCACAACAACGGCTTCAACGCGATTTTCACGGACGGCCACGCGAGCCTCATCAAAGACTCAACCCTCGGCATGTGGACCAACCGCTCCGGAGACTAAAGGGAATACTGCAATAGTGACGGCGGATCATCCAGCGCGCAGGGCTTTGGCGGTGTGGGATTTTTTGTTTTTGGCGAGGGTGGGGGGTGTGGCTTGGGCGACGAGTTGGCCGCCTTCGTCGCCGGCGTCGGGGCCAAGGTCGATCACCCAGTCGGCTTGGCGGATCAAATCCAAATTATGCTCCACCACCAGTACCGAGTGACCCTCGTCCACCAGACGGTGCAGCACTCTGGCTAGGAGTCGAATGTCGTCAAAGTGCAGGCCGGTCGTCGGTTCGTCGAAGAGGTACAGCGTTGGGCCGGTGGCGGTGCGCTTGCTGTGCGCCTCGGCGAGGCTGCGGACGAGTTTCAGTCGTTGGCTCTCGCCGCCGGAAAGCGTGTTCACCGGTTGGCCAAGCCGCAGGTAGCCCAAGCCGACATCGCTCAGCAATTGCAGCTTGGCGCGTGCCCTGGCCGCCGGGCGCGAGTCGGGGTAGCCGTCGAGAAACAGGATCACCTCGTCGGCGGTGGCGTCGAGCAGATCGGCGATGTTCCAAGCCAAGTGCTTGGCCAAGTGCGGCGTGAGCCTGGCCTCGAGCACGTGGTCGCGGTAGCGGCGGCCGTTGCACTCGGGGCACTTGATGAACACGTCACTCAAAAACTGCATCTCGATTTTTTCAAATCCGGTGCCGCGACAGTAGCCGCACTGGCCCTGCGCGGAGTTGAAGCTAAACGCCCCTGTGGGCAACTCAAACGCCCTGGCCTCGGGGCTGGCGGCGAACAGTTTGCGAATGTCATCGAACGCTCCGATGTACACGGCCGGGTTCGAGCGTGGCGTGCGGCCCAGCGACGACTGGTCGACCATCATCACGGACTTGAGCGACCGCCAGCCGGTCAGCCTGGCCAAGCGGGCGTCCGCCGGCGTGCCGCCGAGTTTGTCGCACAGGGCGGGGAGCAGGCCGTCGCGAATGAGTGTTGTTTTGCCGGAGCCGCTGACGCCGGTCACGCAAACCAAGCGGCCAAGCGGGATGTCCACCGCGAAGTCGCTCAAGTTGTTCCGGGAAAACTTGGCCAAGCGGAGTCGAGGTGTGCTTGCGGTCACCGCGCGGGCCGGGGGCGGCTCTAGTTTTTTTCGGCCGGATAGGTACGCGGACGTCAGCGAGGCGCGGCACTTGGCTAGGCGCGAGCCGGGGCCGTTGTACACGATCTCGCCGCCCCGCTCACCCCGCTCCGGGCCAAGGTCAACGACGTGGTCGGCATGGCGGATGATGCCGGTTTCGTGCTCGACGACAACGAGCGTGTTGCCGAGGTCGCGCAGGTTTTCCAGGAGACCGACGAGTCGATTTGTGTCGCGCGGGTGCAGCCCGACGCTTGGCTCGTCGAGCACATAAAGCATGTTGACCAGTTTCGAGCCGAGGCAGGCGGTGAGGTTGACGCGCTGGGTTTCGCCGCCGGAGAGCGTGCGCGTCGGCCGGTCGAGCGTGAGGTAGCCAAGGCCGATGCGCACCATCGCGTCGAGCCGCCCGCGCACCTCGGCCAACACCGGCGCGAGTGCATCGGCCCGGTTGAGGTCGAGGCGGCCGGCGAGTTCGTTGATCACGCCCGCTGCGTCGCGGATGGGAAGTCGGTAAAGATCGGAGAGCGTGAGCCAGGCACCGGTGCCGGTGTGGTCGAGCTTGAAGCGGAGCGAGTCCGGCTTGAAGCGCTGCCCCTCGCACCCCGGACACGTTGTGTAGCTGCGGTAGCGCGAGAGCAAAACGCGGACGTGCATTTTGTACGCCTTGCTCTCCAGCCAGCGGAAATAACCGGCTACTCCGTACCATGCGTCGGGCCAGGTGCGGCCCGGCTTGCCGTAGTCCGGCTCGCCGTGGGTTACCCAGTCACGCGCTTTTTTCGGCAGCTTGTTGAACGGTATATCGGTCGGGATGCCATCCTGCTTCGCGGCGGCCATCATCTCTCGTTGACACTCGACGCCGTGTCCGGTCTGCCACGGCTTGACGACGCCCCCGGCGATCGACTTGGTGAGGTCTGGCATCGCGAGCCGGTAGTCGATCGAGATGATTCGACCGAAGCCCTTGCACTCCGGGCAGGCGCCGACAGGGTTGTTGAAACTGAACAGCGACGGCGACGGGTCGCGGTACTCGGCGTCGCACGCGGCGCAGTGGAAATGCCGGCTAAAACGCTGTTGACCAAGCACTTCTGTGTGAACGGAGAGGTGACCCTTGCCGAACTGATACGCCTGTCCGGCCGCCTCGAGAAACCGCGCGCGGCTGCCCTTGACCAAGCGGATGCGATCCTGCACGACGGTCAGCGACGTGAGCTTGCGCTTGGCCAAGCGCTTGGCCGCCTCCTCGATACGCAGCAATTCCGGCGGCCTACACCGCTTGGTTTTTGAGATGGGATCGATGATACGCCGGTAGCCCTGTTTGCTGATGAGTTGCAGCGACTCGGCGACGGAAATCTTGTCCGACAACGGCACATCGAATGTCACCAACGCTTCGCCGGCTTGGCTGCCGAGCAGAGCCTTCCAGATGGCGAGCGGCTCGTCGCGGGTGACCGGTTCGCCGCAGTGGTCGCAGTGGCAACGGGCGAGGTGTGTCCACAACTGTTTCATGTGGTCGCAGACCTCGGTCATCGTGCCGATGGTCGAGCGCGTGGTGCGGACGGTGTTGCGCTGGCCAAGCGCGATCGCCGGCGGGATGCCGTCGATCCGATCGACCTGCGGCTTGTCCATCCGGTCAAAAAACTGGCGGACATACGGTGAGAATGTCTCGACGTAGCGGCGTTGGCCCTCGGCAAAAAGCGTGTCGAAGGCGAGCGAACTTTTACCGGAACCGCTAAGGCCGGTGAACACGATCAGTTTGCCCTTGGGCAGGTCGAGGTCGAGATTCTTAAGGTTGTTGTGTCGGACGCCGCGAAGCCGAATCACGCCGTTGGTGTCGTTGCGTGGCAATGGCCCGGGGGACGAGTCAGCCCTTGGCCGAGCAGCCCTTGAGGTAGTTGATGATCGCTCGGTCGTCGTCGCCGGCCTCAAGGGTAGCGCGCAGGAAATCGACAAGGCTCGAGTTGTGCTCACGCAAAAACGGGCGATCGCCTCCGCAGCCGTACATCAAGTCGGTCGGCAATTGGCCGGCGAGCTTGGCGCGGGCCTTGACGATGAGGCGCGGCAGCCAGGCGATGCCATCGACCTCGTCTGACTTGGCTGGGATTGTGTCGGGGTTGAGTTGCGTCGTGGCCGACTCGCTGCCAAGCGTGTTAACGAAATGATCGCGCCGCAACGCCGTGACGCCCTCGACCTGATCGTACTCGACGTCGTCCCACTTGATGCTGTCTTCCACAAAGTCAAACAATTCCCGCGAAGAGCAGCCAATTGTGGCGAGAAAATAGACCTCATCGGCCTCGAAAATGGTCAGCGTGGTGGTGCGACCGTCGCGGTAGCGCTCCTGCGCGGAGTCGTACAATTCACGGAATCGGGCTTTCCAATCGTCGGACATGCAGTTTAATTACGCAGATTTATGGCAGACAGCAAGCGATCTGTGGCGGAATACGCCTCGGTGACCCACTCGACGATTTGGGAGGGGTCGGGCGCGTACTCGAGCTCGAGGCTGATTGCGCCGTCGAAATCCAAATCTTTGATCGCCTGCAAATAGCCCTCGAACGGCACGGCACCCCGGCCCGGCGGCAGGTCGCCGTGCACCTTGCCGTCGCAATCGGAGATGTGCACGTGACCGGCGCGGCCCTTGAGCGCGGCGAGAGACTCGGGCGGACTGTCGCTCAGCACCATGTGGCTGATGTCTATGTTCGCCTTGACGGCCGGGTTGTCCACGTCGGTCAGGAAGCGGTCCATCTCGCCGATGGTGTTGACGAGCGACATGTGGAACGGCTCAAGCTCAATGACGATCTCGAGGTCGCGTTCGCCGGCGTAGTCGCCAAGGAGTCTACAGTTTTCGACAGCGAACCGCCATTGCTCCCCCGGCGGGATGACCTCTTTCTGCCAAATGTATTCACCGATGACGAGCAAGTAGTTTTTCGCACCAAACGTCGCACCCATGTCTAGGTAGCGCTTGCAGCGCTCGACGTGGAATCGTTGAACCGACGGGTTAAAATCCACCAGGCCAACGCTTACGCCGACAACGCTGATGATCGGCAGTTCGAGTTCGTCGCAGGTCTTCTTGATCTCGGTGATGCGGTCTGCGGCCTGCGGCTCCATCGGGTCCTCGAAAATATCAACACAGTCGAAGCCCAACTCCTTGGTTTTCCGGAGGCCATCCACGAGGCTAACGCCGTGTTGCTCCCAAGCCGAATTAATCATTCCCAGTTTCATAATGCTGTAATGCTGACCCCCCAACGATATGGAGCATTCTCGACCATGGAAAGGCGAAAACACCCCGGACGGAATCTAAGCGCCGAATAGTTCCTCGAGGCGGGTGCGCATCACGCCGCCGTCCACCGTCACGCCGGTCCAGTATTCGATGCCGGTGATACCTTGATTCACAAGCATACCTAAGCCGTCTAGCACCTTGCAGTCGCGTGTCTCGGCATCCTTGACGAAATTCGTTCGCGGTGGATTCGGAATCACGTCGGCCACCACCATGTCCGCTGACAGTGAATCCAAATTCAAAGCCAAGCGAGCATCGATATCAGGATACAAGCCGATCGATGTGGCATTGATTACGACATCAACTCCATTCGCAACCGAGTAATCACCATCCCATTTTTCAAATGTAACCTCGGCCGGAGTTTTATCGTTCAACAACGCGACCAATTCCATCCCTCGATCCTTCGAGCGATTCACGATCTTAATATGAGTCGCACCAGCCAACGCCACTTCGACGCCAATCGCTCGAGCCGCTCCGCCGGCACCAAACATGACGACGCGTTTACCTGCTGGATCGACGACTTCTTCCAGCGATTTCAAAAAGCCTTTGCCGTCCGTGTTTTCACCAATGAGTTTGTTCCCACGACGAACGACACAGTTCACGGCACCAATCACCTCTGCCGATTCTCCCAAGCCATCGATGTATTGGATCACCTCGACCTTGTTCGGCAGCGAACAGTTGAACCCGGCCCAATTCATGGCGCGGGCACCGGCAACCGCTGCCCCTAAATTCTCCGGGCCGACTTCCGTGTTGATATACCGCCAGTGTAAACCGTGATGCTGGTAGGCGGCCTCGACCATTTCCACTGTGGGATTTTCAGCAGCCGGCTTGGCAAAAGAGCCGGTCAAACTCGGTAAAAAATTCAGTTCCTCTGTCATGGTAAAAATCGGCGGGAATGGTTAATACTGCTTGGCCATGCGTCAAGCTGCACTTGGTCAAGTAAGTTAAATTATTCGCGCGTGCCGTAAAATTGTTTTGGGAAATCCGCCGCCTCGGAGCGCTGCGGATGCCGTTTGGGAAACGTTGGTCCACGGTCCGGAGCCAAGCGCAAACTCTCCCCCCCGCTCTCAGTCAGCAACTCAAACAGACGCCTGTTCAGCATGGCTACGGTTTCCTTGTGCTCCGGCTCGAAAATGAGATTGGTTGTTTCATCCGGGTCGTTGAGAAGGTCGTACAACTCATCCGTGTCCCAAAGCCCGTGGTAACGGATATATTTGAAACGCTCCCCACGCACGGCGTGGGTTGTTGGCGTGTGCGGATAGTTACGTTCCCAAAAATACTCGTAGAGCACATAGTCGCGCCACGGGATGTCGTTACCCTTGGCCAACTGCCAGAAACTGCGGCCATCCATTTGTTTCGGAGTAGAAAGCCCCGCAGTTTCAAGCAGCGTCGCCCCCACATCAATGTTAGCGACAACCTTTTTTATCACCGATCCAGCTTGGATAACATCGGGGCAATGCATCAGAAAAGGTATGCGCATCGACGCTTCATATGCCGTTCGTTTATCGATCAGGCCTTGCTCACCAAACTGAAAACCGTTGTCCCCCATGTAGACCACCAATGTGGATTTCAATAAATCCCGCTCCTTCAGCAGCTTAAAAAGTCGGCCAAGATTTTCATCGATCGCCAGAAGGGTTTCGCAGTAGCGGGTATAATACGCGTTCAAATCGAAGTCCGGCAGGTTATAGGCAAAGTCGACGCCATGACGGCTATTCCGTTGATCTTGCAACCAGCGCGGTTTATTGAGGAAGTTTTTACCGCCCTTCACAAATGTTTTCGGCAATGGCAGTTTTTTATTTTTGTACCGTCCTTTATGCCGGTCAGCCGGAACAAAATCCGCGTGAACAGCCTTATGCGACAGCGTCAAAAAAAAGGGTTTGTCCCCCTTACGGGAGCGCAGCCAATCCAGGGCGTAATCCGTCAACTCGTCAGTGATGTAGCCTTTCTGCGGCACTCGCTTGCCGTTGACGTTTAATCCGTCGTAGCTATTCTGCGGCACCTTGCGGCTTGTGCCCCGGCCATCCGGCCAATACGTCCCCTGACCCTTGAAACTGACCCAGTGATTGTAGCCGGGTTGAGCGTGATCGAAGTTCCCGCCCATGTGCCATTTCCCGACAAAAGCTGTATCGTACCCGGCTTTCTGCATGTATTCGGGAAAGAAAATTAGCCCCTTCGGAAGCGGGTTGTAGTTATCCACCACATTATGATTGTGAGCATATTGCCCCGTCATAATGCTTGCACGGCTTGGGGAACAAAGCGACGTCGTGACAAACGCGTTCGGGAACCAGGCGCCTCCCATGGCCATCCGATCCAGATTGGGTGTCTCCAAAAACGGATGCCCTGCAAAACCCATCGCGTCAAAACGATGATCATCCGCCAGGACAAATATGATATTGCGAGGCGCCTCCCGATCCACCTTCGGCACAGAGCGATTCGCCGCGCCAAGACCCTGCGCCAAAAAACCAAGCGATCCGACAACAGTCGCCAAAACAGCCAAATGCCAGGCCAAGCGTATACCTGAAAACATGCGCCGCACTATGCTGAGACAAGCGAAATTTTTAAAGATAATTTGAAGTGGTAGGGTGATTTTCAAATGGGGATTACTGCCTGTCAGATTTCAACTCTTCACCCGCCTTAGCTTCCTTCCTGAGCTTGTTGAGGAATGCTGGTTCAAGATCCTCAGCTATTGCGTACCTAATCTCTTCATTCCATTTATTTTTGTTTAGTAAGGACATCGACTTGCGGCGAAGATAGAATCTGCCATCTTTCTCACCCAAGTATTCGGATTGGTGCATGGTTTGACGGTTGCCAAGTTCATATTCACTTTTGAATTTTGCACCGGAAACATGTTCGGGTGCCTCGGTGCATGAAGTTAGCATAACTACTAAACACAGAATTGAGATTGTGATTGTTGTTTTGAGCAGTTTTTTCATTTTCTTTCTAAGTCCTGCCTTAGCGTCATCTTATGTGGACATCCAAGAAATATAGGCGACCCACTTTTCCTCTGCTTTTCCAAAGGAACACTCAACATATCTTCCTTTAGGTAGACTTTGCGTACGATCCTCTCGATCCTTTAATTCCTTCAAGTTCCACCAGGATTGATTACTTCCAATTTGAAGTGAAGGTTTGTTTTTCTTGCCACTTTGGAACAAATTATTTTTCAGAAAATCCGATTTCTTTTCCTCCGGTATCAAAACCTTGATTGCCAGCGCATCATCAATCCCCGAGCCAAAAAACACGTAGCCCAAGCCGGTTGCCCCAACCGGAAACTGAATATCTGTGCGCTGAGTCACTTCGGCCATTTCCCTGGCTGTCACGTTGGGCGCGATCAGTTCAATATCATCTCCAAACTTGAGTTCGCAACCAGCCCCCAACAGGGCAGAGGCAACCACGATAAGTAGAAGTTGTTTCATTGTTCAGCTTTCCGTCAGGGGACTTCGACAACGGTTATCGTGCCACTGTCATCAAAAATGATCTCGTGCCGGTTGGATAAATTGGGCGTAAAGTAGCCGAACTCGGCATTGTGGGCCAGACCGTCCAACTTCCCGCTCACCTGGCCTCCATCCTCAGCTTTCGATTTAAACCGCAAGGTTTCAGTTGCCCCGCCTTTTAATTTATTCACCTCGAAAAGCTGCCCCCCAGCCTTGATTACAATTTCTTGCCAATCCTTGGCGCCCTTGTTGGTCAGCTTGATATTATTCTTCGCACATCCCACCAAAAGAGCGGCTACGATTGTTGTGATTAGTATGTGTTTCATTTCCCTTCAGATTTCAATTCTGCACCCGTCATGCCGCCGTTTTTGTACATGGGATCGACCGTTTCTTTTCTGTTAGGTATGGGTTTGTTGATCATAATATTGTCAATCCCACCACCAGTAGAGATAACCCTCCGGAGCAAGCTGCATTAGTACGTAGCACACTGGCAACGACACTAAATGCAATACAAAATAGACAACCAGATGTCGCCAGCGAGAGACAAGTAGACATACCAGAATAATTGCAGGCACGACAAAAATGGTAAAAAGCAACAAATACGAAATGTAAAATCCTTGGATTTTATCATGTATGAGTAATGCCTGTGGAAACCCATCCATTCCAATTCTCTTGGGCCATCCTCCTAAACTTTGGTGCATGTGAATGGCTAAAGAGTAAAATAGCATTAGTGCCAATAAGTAAGGTAGGATTGAAATGACAATGCCTGTTTTCATTTTGCGATCCATCCTCGCCCAAAGCTCAGCTATTAATTCTATTATTTATAGTTTTCGGAAGGTTTGGCGAATAAGGCCTTTTCTGTGATTGTCAACTATGCGGCCAACTTTCAAGAGGCTTTGCTTGTCATCCAGGACGGTAAAGACATCCGTTTCACCCTTGCTATTAGTTACATGAACTTCGTACTGATATTTTAGTTTCCATTTCTCTTCAGGAAACTGGGTATCGCTTACCTTGTGCTGGGCCACTCCATCTTTGAGTAAAATCATGTGACTTGTCTTAAAACCCAATTCTTCACTTCCATGCTTCCACTCGTAGGTGCCAAGGAGTTCCTTTTCAACTGCTTCCATCTCTTTCCAGTTCCAAGGTTTCGCCCCCAATTCTTCACCGGTTTTGCCGCCGTATTTACGAAGTATCTTTGCAATTTCCGGCTTTGAACGATCTAAAGCGGTTTCGCCGTGCTGGTTTGCGACGTTCGTATCGGCTCCCTTTTCCAAGAGTAGTTCGACGATTTCCTTGTGGTTTCTGTGAACTGCAAAGGAAAGGGGGGTGCTGTCATCCATTGATCGCTTTGCGTTAACATTTGCCCCATTCTCAATCAGCAGTTTAACTATATCTACATGTCCGTAGTGGCATGCCCAAAGAAGAGCAGAATCTCCGCTTTCGTGGTTAACTTTAGCACCTTTTTCCAAAAGGAGCTTCGCAATGTTAAAATGCCCCTTTTCTGCTGCGTGATAAAGGGCTGTGTGGTTGGCGTAATCTTCTACGTTTAGATCTGCTCCAGAATCCAAAAGTTGCTGGACTTTATTGAGATCACCTTTCTCCGAAGCTTCTACCAAAGAACGATCAACAAATTGACCGTTACACCCCACCACCAGCACAGCTGCGATTGTTGATAGTAGGAGGTGTTTCATTTGCCTTCAGCTTTCAATTCTGCACCGAGCCTCCTGAGATTCTGTTGTATGTTAGAAGGTCGATTCGCTTTTGCTTCCGGAATGGCAGTTCGCGAAGCTTTTGGAATCCGCGCGCGCGACGGATGAGCATCGAACACAGCGCTGACCTGCGACTGAACTCTTTCTGATGCCGCGTTTCCTATGGTGTCGACAACGGGCAGTTGATCCACAAACAAAGTTGGACCGGAGAGAATGTGGAAACGAAAATAGTTCCCATCGACGAGTTCGAATCTCTGACCACCAGCATTCAGGACATGTTCGCGTCCATCGATGGAATATTTCAATGCATATTTTTTTCCGTCTATTCTGTATGTTTTCCCGGCCTGCCAGAAAAATTTGTCGGGCACATTTCCTTCAAATTCGTCCATGACATGAGCCTCGAGTGATGGATCTACAACGAATCTGAAGTGGGCAGCACGGAGAAGTGGATCATCTTGCGCGACCTTCTCTGGATTGGCCTGAACGATGTTGCCCGTCCCACCACTGACGACGAGGGGCTTTTGGGCGAAGCCTTGCTCCTCTGATTTTGAACATCCCACCAGAAGCACGGTTGCGATTGTTGTGAGTAGGAGGTGCTTCATTTGGCGTTCAAGTGGTGGAGTGGGTTGGTTTAGTTGTGGCTCAAGATTAGAAATTTTGCTTACCAACTTCAGTCTGGAGGTTTGTAACAGGACGCCCATGATTTGTCATGCACCTGTCACTTCAAATTAAAAAGGCCACCGAAGGGGGCAGCAGTGCAGATCACTTACACCGAACGGACGGCGATACCCGAAGTCCATTGGCATTCCGGGAAACAGAACCCGGATTTACTGCACCCTTTGTTTACCCCTTGGTAAAGACGGATCGCGCCCCGGTCTTGCTGCTGTCGGCGAATTTTTCCTCTTCCACGCCCAAGCTGTGGAGGATGCTTAGGAAGACATCGGACATTTGGGTTTTGCCG
>Ga0257121_1001557_pt1 | contig 17110 bp, 20 predicted proteins | sample SI106_100metaG_FD_190180 | JGI IMG/M metagenome (GOLD analysis project Ga0257121, IMG submission 190180) | Marine microbial communities from Saanich Inlet, British Columbia, Canada - SI106_100 | ecosystem: Environmental > Aquatic > Marine > Inlet | place: Canada: British Columbia | collected... | reverse complement strand
AGTCGCCAAAATTTAGCTGATCAAATTGCCATGGTAGATATTGTTAAAAAGGAACTAGATAATGCCGAAAGAGCAATTAAGGAACTAGAAATTATTAGAAACAATCGCCGCCGTATGGTTCAAATCACAGATTACGAAAAACAAAGATTCGGATCGCATAAAAATATATTTAGAACTATTGCCTTTTGTGGTTTAGGAGTTTTGATCAGTGTTTACTTAGTAAACGCCGGTTGGAGATCAATTGGTAAAATGGGTATTGTTGCTTCTATCGCCATTGGAGTTATCTTAACCATGGGCAGTATTTATTACAATTGGTGGAGAAGTGGTATGAACTGGAACAGATTTAACTTTGGTAAATATGCTGCCGCTGGAGCAGGAGGCACAGTATACGAACACGATGTTAAAGCGTTTGAAAAATTATATGGTGATACCAAAACGGAAGTTGGTAACCTAGAACAACAAGCAGAAGCAGAAGGTGATAAAGCATATGCCGCTGGACAAAAAGTGTATGGAGCTGCAACTAAAGTCGTTAGTTCCGCTGCTAGTCAAGCACAAGCGGGGTTAGATGCTAGTACTAAACCTACCACATTACATTAATCTTTTTATTTCTAACTATTATACATTATGACCGATAATAATCAACTTAATACTCAAATGAATAATATGATAAAAGAATTCAATAAACAAAGAGAATCAGGATTTATCTGTGATACTGAATGTCAAAATAATCAAACTATACGAGATTGGCAGCATAAAGTTGTTCAAAAAGAAAATACTTTAGCCAACGCTTCAAAAAATTTATTAAATGCTCAAAGAGAACTGGCTAGTTATGATAGTTCTTATAGACCAACATTTAATACAAATATAAATGAGATGGCTGATAAAGCGATTGATAAACTTCAAACACAATTTGATGCCGCATATAACAGCATAATTCAAGATTTAGATTTTTACGATACACAAATTGCATTTCAAAATTCTCTACTTGATATTAAACGATATCAACAAAATAAATTATATGATGTATCTGGAAGCGTAGCACGCAATGCAGGAGATAATGCAGTTAATCGACGCAAAGCTACTTTTTATTCCAAAGAAACCAGTGTATTAGACCTAACAATTTCTTATCTACAAATTATTTACTGGACTTTATTTGCCATACAAGTCATCGCAGCAGTAATGTTGGTGAAAAATAAAAAAGTTATATTAACAATTGTACTGTTAGCTATCTTTCCATTATATAACACATTATACCCTATCTTGCAACATTTTATTACAGCGCTTAGCTTATTTCCATCTCCATAATATGTAATTATTAACTACTATTATGGATTAAATATTATTAGGTACAACATCCAAGTCTTGTTCAAAAGAATGAATAAGTCTATGTCCTTTAAATCGACCTCGATCACATTTACCTAATTTGGATTCCATAAAATCATATAAATCTTTTCCCTTTGGCACTTTCCCCCCATATAATTCCGTATACCATTCAATAAATTCATTTTGCAGGTCTTTTCTTTTAATAGTACCGCCCTCAACAGGGACAATTCTTTCTTCGAAGAATTGTGCAAAATAATCCTGTTGCATCTTATATTTTTGACTAGCTGCCAATACTTGAGGACAATCCTCTACGACGCCATTTGTTTTAAAAGCTATTTCCACTAACATAGATATAAAATAAGGTGCCCACGCCTCAAATCTACTATCTATATCTTTTACACATTTAAACTGGTATGGATATTTATTTTTTGGAAAATCCTTCTCATTTTCATAAGGTTTATCCAGAAATTTTGATTCAAAATCACATACACGAATCCTCCTCCAAGTACCATCATCTGTACTTTTAATATCAAATAAATGATTTGTACATACAACTAGTGTAAATTGAGGATTAAATGTTATCGTATCACAATAAAGCGCCCTTCCAGATAATGGATCCCCGCCAGTTAACTCTTTCATAACACCCTCATTTATAGCCATATTTTCGGATGGTTCTTGCATACAAGCATAGCGAATGCCTTTTAATTGAGCGATTTCCGGAGAAGCTCCTCCAATAGTTGTTCGTTTACTAGTAACTAATGTAATAGGTACCGTTGCTTTATAATCACCAAGAGCCATACTAACCAAATCTACTAACTTTGATTTACCATTACGACCTGTACCAGTATATATATTAAATACTTGATTTTCATTTGTACCTTTCAAAGATGCTGCCATATGTTGCCACATATACTTATTTAATAAAGGATCTGGAAATAATTGTTCCATAAACTCTGTTATTTCTTTTTTAATACCCATATGTTTTACATTTGTATCATCGATTTTTATATATTCAATATTTGTGCATAAAGACACATAATCATCCGGTTTTGTCATTCTAAATTCTTTTTTCTCAAAATCGATAACTCCATTGGTAAAGCATAATAAATAAGGATTATTATCTAATTTATCGAGAAATAGTTTATCGAAGAAATGTTCCTTAGCTTCTTTCATAATATTATTTTTATTATTAGTTCTTCTCAAATCTAAGCCAATGCCGGCAGTTCTTCCCGCTAATTTCTGCAATTTCTTCATTTCATCATCGTCATCGCTACTGCTTTTGGATTCTGTTGGAGATGGATTTGAATTCATATTAGTCATCCTTTCTACCAGTTCTTTTGCTTTTAATGTGTATTTCAGTGCTAATTGGCTAGATAACTTTTTTCTTAATGTTGTACCAGAATCAATCTCACTCCATCTGCCTCCTACCATTTCATACCATACATTGCTCTTAATACTAACACATTTATATTGATCTCCAAACATTCTGTGTAAAATCCCAGCAATATCATAATCTGGTGGTTTTTCGTGTTCAATCGTTTTATTGATGAAATAGTCAACAGTGTTACATTTAATTCTTTCATATTCTATAGGATTATCCTGCTTACACCACCACATTACAGATCCTCTTGTAAGTTCACAACGTTTTGTATTAAATTCATTTGACCACATTGACCAGTAGCTGGGAATATCTTGAAAATCAAATTTGTCACTTTTTGTCGAAAATAATATCCATGTTGCAAATAATAACTCACAGTCACAAGCGTGTAAAGCCCATCCCACTTTTAACCATTCATCAAATTCAGAGGCTCTGAATTCTGCCAACGCCATTGCAAATTCGTGCACTTCTCGTACTCCATATAAATCATCATTCATTGTAGCTTGTTGCAAATTATTTTTCACGGCTTTCTTTAACGATTCTAGTGTTGTAGGCAGTCTTTGGTTAGTTGTTGCTACTCTATATCTTCTATTCCTAATTGATATTCTATTCCTAGTCCTCACATTATTCCTATTTGCATCGCGTTCATCTGCAGTTTTACATCTCTCTAATACATCGTCTTTCAATTCAAATCTCACATTATCGCTTTTTCTAGCTGAAATCAAATCAAATATTTCATAATGATCAAGCGTGTCGTCCATCATATCTGTATATTCGAATTCATTGTCTTCGGTATCATATTTCATATTCCAATGTTGTATCACTTCATACGCCTCATTTCCCGGTTTTCTTGAACCATATAATTGCCAATTGGTTTTGCCCGTTACTATCCCTTTATCGATAACACTTTCGTAATCATTTTGCAGTGGTAATTCTGATAATATATTATTAATCTCTTCCAATATATATTCGCGCAGCATCATTTGTGCCTCGTGATGGAGGTGAATGCCTATTACAATATGTATACCGTCTTTGGTTACGTCTTCTAATGTGTTAACATTCGGTTTCTCTAAGATAAATACTGGAAATTCTTCATCGGTTATTGTTACTATTTTTTGTAATTGCTCTAAATATAATTCCACTAAATCAGATATATGGTCTGCGTTATGCTGTCGCTCATCAACATCAATCGTATATCTGAAATCTAAATCAATCAATATGGGACCAGTGGTAGGCAACTGAGCTTCTGTCAAGAACTCTTGTTGTTTATTCACAAATACTTTATCACAATAAACAGTTTTGAAATCTTCCTTATCTTCCTCATTAATTATATAAGCTCCTGCATATATATTTAGATCCCTATCTGGAATTCTTGTATGTGTAGAATTAGTACCACTACTACCTCTACATTTATGTTCTTCCAAAAAATCTCTCAAGGATAAAACTTGATTACTCATCTTTTCTGTATATTATCATAGATATTTTTATATCAATTTTATTTTAAGATAGTTTAAATACTTATAATAAATCAACCGCATTACCATCTTATTATTTAAAGTTTACTTATAATTATTTAAACATTTCTAAATAAGATTTATAAATATGAGTTCACATTCAAAATGTATGCCTCCTAAAAATCAGAAAAGACTACTACGTGATGTAGTAAGGCTTATTAAATCACCACTAACAAGCAACGGTATTTACTATTCACACGATGAAGATAATATGTTAAAGGGTTATGCCGTAATATTTGGACCGGATGATTCAATATATCGATATGGGGCCTATATGTTCGAATTTAATTATCCAACAGAATATCCTTTTGTTCCCCCCAAATTAACTTATTTAACCAATGACGGGAAAACTCGATTTAATCCTAATCTTTATAGAAATGGTAAAGTATGTATCTCATTATTGAATACCTGGAAAGGGGAACAATGGACATCCTGTCAAACAATAGAATCAATTCTTCTTAGTTTGGTCGCATTATTGCATAACGAACCACTGCTCAACGAACCCGGTATTAAAAAAACACATCGTGATTTTAAATCATATAACTCTATTATTCAATACAAAAATTATGAAACCGCCATTTTAGGTGTATTAACTCAAAAAATATTACCACCTGCATTTTCTGGATTTTTTTCAATCATTAAAAAACATTTTAAGGAACATGAAAAAATCATACTTACTGAACTGGCACAATTAGAACAATCGAAAAAGAATAAAAAAGAGTTTAAAACATCATTATACAATATGAACCTTTCAGCAAATTATACCGATTTAATAGAGAAAATGAAACTCGCATTTAAAGAGTTTTTAAATTAAATTGAAATAAATATAAAAACTGTCATTATATATATATTAATTATGCACTTTTGTAGTATCTGCCAAAATATGTATTACATTCGTTTAGACGGAGAAGATAGCAACAAACTCATATATTATTGTAGAAAATGTGGACATGAGGATGATACATTAATAGCTACACTGGATAATATATGCGTATCTAAAACTACTGTTAAAAAAAAAGAAGGTGGTGTGAAACATTTAGTTAATGAATATACTAAATTAGATCCAACATTGCCTAGAGTGTCAAATATACCATGTCCTAATGCAGCGTGTATATCCAATAGAGACCATGAAGGAAAGGATGCTAGTGAAGACCAACTTCCTCATGAAGTTATTTATTTGCGTTATAATGATGCTCAACTGAAGTTTGTATATATCTGTAATTTATGTGACACTGTGTGGAAAAGCGCAGAAACTAATTAAATTGAAAAAAAGAATAAATAAATAATGTTATATTAAAATATAATAATGAGCGAAGTTACAGAAACTACCACGCCAGAATTGCCATTTGTAGAAGAAAAAGTATCATCTGAAAGTGATATTGATGAACTAGCAGATGAAAATATTGAAGAGACATCTTCTAAATCAGAAGATGTTGGCGAAGAGGACGAAACCAGCTCTGATGAAGAAGAAGAAGTTGAATCCGAAATGTTGCGAAAATTAGAAAAGGAAGCATATTCTGATATTCTGTCAAATCATCATCCTGAGATTAAACAAAATAACTATAATGACATTTTAGCTATGTGCAAAATTGTCAGAGATGCCAAAGGTATTATTACCGATGGTCTGCATAAAACAATACCTTGGCTAACTAAATATGAGCGAGCACGAGTTTTAGGACTCAGAACAAAACAATTAAATAATGGCGCGGATGCATTTATTGAAATTCCCCCTGGAATGATTAATGGAAATAAGATTGCCATTGAAGAGTTAAATCAAAAGAAAGTGCCATTTATAGTAAGACGACCTATTCCAAATGGTGGTACCGAATATTGGCGTTTAGAAGATTTAGAACTACTAAATTCATATTAAATATATTTCGCCCTAAGAGCACGAAATATATCATCGATTTAAATAAATACGATTTCTGGACAAATAAGAAAATAATTTTTTTTGACTCATTTTATGTGTATTTGGAAACATATTGCCACTCTGTCGTGCCCCAGTAGTTGTTATAGGATTAGGATAACAATTTCCCGAGGTTGCTGGGCATTGAGGAACACGATTAGGTACTATTAAACCAATTGGTCTATACATTTTTGTATTTGTAGTATTCCAATTCCAACGTCCTCTTTGATTTATGGGAAATCCGTTTGGAAAAGCCCCTGGGTCTCTAGACTTAACCCACCCTAAGCAACAATTAGATTCTTTATAATAAGTTTTGTTGTAGGGTGTTGCGGCACTTACATCTATAATTCCTTTGTTTACATAATAACAATGACACCCCGAAGCATCATTGGGTAAATAACCTTGTCTTGCTGGACAATTTGACACATCAATACCGTTACTCATTAATATATATTAAGATAATCCTTTTATTGCACACAAATATTTTTTATCTTCTCCCATTTAACATTGTATACCGTTTGGTCTGTTTATTCCATTTAGCTCTACTCCATCTTCCATATACAGTATTGCCTGGCTGTTTTACAATTTGTGCTTGTCTAAATTTATGCGAGTGTTGTGGAGGATGAGGTTGAATAACTGAATTAGAAGGAATGTTTACATTTTGAAGACATAATAGATCTCCCGAAACATCTTTTTCTAAACAATTATCCCAAGATGATTTTATTACTGTTTTAGTACAACATACACAATTATTTCTATGAGCCATTTGTATTAAAATCGGAAAAAAATATTACAAAGTAATTTAAACAATTCCCTCGATGAGTATTAAATGACAACTTATCAACCACCCTCCACGGCCATTCCTGTCGGTAGCCCATATCAATCAGCATTTCCTGTTACTCAGAACATCAGTGCTACGCAACTTGAGTGCTTTAGTCTTAGAAGAACCGTTAAAATTCTTTGCGGGATCGATATATTTTTTGGTCTATTATATTCATTTTATAATCCTTTTTTTATAATACCTACTCTAATTGCGGTGGGAGGATACTATGGTGCAAAACATTATAACAGTTGTGCCATACTTACTTATCTTATTTTTATTACTCTAGATTGGATGACTAAATTATCTCTTTATATAGCTAATGCCGTTTCTAAAGATCCTAGTTCTATAAATGTTTCTGCGGAAACATGGTGGTGGATTTTTATAATTATATCCACTGTTGTTGATATATGGATATCAAAAATTGTATATAAATATTGGAGATCTTTAAAAAATATGCCTGTATTAGAAATGACAGAGTTGAAAGAATTAACAAATGTACAATATCATTTTGTGTATTGGTAAATTAATTAGTAGATATTCTGTACTACACTACTGGGTGACAAGGGTCTCTCCGGAGCGTTCGGGGGATTTGTTCTATATCCCATGTTCGTTAATATCAAATGATTTCTATTACTAAGTACTTCTGCAACGTCAGCTTCTAGACCAATGGCTCTATTAACTATATCTATATCATTCAAATAAATTCCTAAAAATAACATCAACTGTTTATTTCCTTCTTGATTGATGTTAGATTCAATATGCGAAACTAAATTGCGCGTAGATATTTCTTGTGCTGAGAGCATTGGTTCTTGATTACTCATAATTGATTATATGTAATCTTTATTATTATATATAATCAATTTTTAACACTGCCAATTATTCCCACATAATAAACATGTTACAAATGTTGTCATTGGTTCATCCGCTGACCTAGTTTGCATTTGATAATATGAACACTTTCTTTTTTTGCATTTAAAGCAAAAGAATTCATCTGTTGCTGCCGATAAATCTACAACCCCTTCACTCTTATCACGTTTAATTTTTTTGTCAATTAAATATTTCCATTTTTCCGGAAACAACTCTTGGTGTGTCATAAATGCTAATTCATGTGCTTTGAATTCTCCATTTTTTAGTCGTTTTAATAACTCTTTATTTTTAACAGTAGATTTTGCATTTAAATTTAATAAAAGACCTTTAAATTTATCAACATAAATCATTACAAAAGCTTTGTTATCCCATTTTCTCACAATATTCCTGAGATGCGCAGTTTGGATAGCATAATTAAATATGCCTTTTTCTAAATTAAGAGATAATTTCTTTCTTCTAATTATTTTATTTAGTTTTTTTCTAACATTGGTGCGAAATATATCAGCATTGACTATTTTCATATTATTTTAATAAACAATAAACTATTTATATGCTTATTCAATTTTAATATTCATAAGATTCCTCTTGTAACTCATTATCTGAACCAGAAATTAATGAAGGCATGCTAGAATCTGTTTCTGGGTCTTCATCATTTTCTTCATCATTTTCTTCGCTACAGTCATTGTTTTCTTCATTCTTATCACTTGTATCTTCGTGGTCTTCCTCTTCTTCTGTACCTTCTAATGAATCATCCGTATCTTCATTGTTTGAAGGTATCCACTCCTCCTCTTCCTCATCCGAGTCTCCAGTGTTAAAAGCTACTTCCCCATCCTCTACAACAAACCCATCTTTTTCATAACCTTGTTGAGTTAAATTTTCTGGATCAACGTATTCTTCTTCACTTTCTTCCTCATTATCATCTAAATCTTCAAATCCCCCCATTAATTTCTCATAGATTGTCTTCCATTCCTCAAATGTAAAATCTAGGCAATTTTCCGCAGTGGGATTTTGGTCAGAATGCCTAATAACAACCAATTTCCCGAAGTATAAATCACTATCTACTGGAGGAGGCAACTCATATTTATTTTCCGTATTTGCTCTTCCTGCATTTTTAGAATATACTGATACAAAATCACCTTCATTGATTTTCCAAGTATGTCGTTTTGCAAAATCATTATCTTTTCTAAAACCTGCTTTTTTATAAATATTTTTTAAATCTATGTTTTTTTTCCAATCTAAATCGCATAGTGTCCCGTTCTTTTTTATCACAACTATTTTCATTTCTGTTAAATATGTATGGAATGGGTTTAAATAGTTATTCAATTTATTATTATCATGAGATATTACACAGATAAAGATATTCCTAATAACTGGTCACAAATGCTTATCAAACAACTAACGGAAACACAAAAAGAACAATGGATACTAACCCATGAAGGATTATATAAATATATTAATAATATTTTGCATAAATTTAAATTACGGTTATCAGACAATGAATCAGACAATGAATCATCCATTATTGAAACAAAATCTATAATCAAACCATCAAAAATAAAATGGGTCAAATTTGATACTCTATATAATATTCCTATTAAACATCAGGTTCACGATATGAAAATTTATAGTTATAAATTACATCCTAAAAGCATAACTACATTTATAGTTGAAGAATATGACGGTAATGTAAATGACTATTATTTTGAGAGCGATGAGGCATTTGATAACCATTCATTGCTTGAAGATATTAATTCGTTCTTATCTCTACTTAAGTAATCTCTGAATTATATAATGTTATGGTTTGTAATTCGGCAACTGCTATTATCATTAATTTTGATAGCTATTGTGCATTATATATATGAATTTTTTAAAAATAATTTAACTGAGCCAAAAATTAAAGATTTAGTAAATAAGCCAAAGGTGAAATATGAACAAATTTATAAAAATGTATCCTCTAATATTGAACAAGCTGAATCATCGTCAGATATGAAAGTGGAATTGCAAAATTATCTTCAAGAACTATCAAAAGAAAATAAAGATAATACACCCGATGGAGTGATGACAGGAAATAATTTATTTGGTAATAATTATCAAACTCTTTAAAGGTCTTAAAGAGACATTTATATATTGATATACAAATGAAACTGTCACGACATGATTTATCAAGCTTAATGAAAGACTTTCCTAATGTTGAACTATCTTATGAAAAAAATATACATAAGACAGTTCCCAGTTCCAATATTTATTTAACTATTCCAAAAGGTAAAAAATATTTTGCTTGGTTTAGAAATTGGAAAAAATACAATGTCTGTGTTTTTATGGAATTAGATAAACGACGCAAAAATATACAAACTATTTTTATTATGAACGTCTGTTTTGATCCTTTATTATGTTCTGGTGTAGGAACAATTGTATATGGGACGCTCTTTCATATTAATACATATGCATTTTTAAATGTAGAAGACATTTTCTATTTTAAAGGATCCAATATATCTGTCAATACACAGTATGAAAAAATAAATACTCTACAAACAATCTTTTCTAATTATCTCAAACCATTAATGTTATCATCATCCGACATAGCATTTGGTTTGCCCATTATTGATACAAATCATAGTAATCTTATTAAAAAAATTCAAAATCTACCCTATTCTCTTTATTGTATTCAACATCGATTATTGCACAAACGACGAACTTTTCTTAATGAACGGGTTAATATAATTAAAAAATATGAATTTAATTTTACTATAAAAGCCACTATTCATCCTGACATTTATCAATTATACTATAAGAAAAATACAGAATTAGTATGTTATAAATTTGCCTGCATTCCGGATTATAAGACCAGTGTATATATGAATAGTATATTTAGAGATATTAAAGAAAACAATAATCTTGATAGGTTGGAAGAAAGTGATGATGAGGAAGAATTTGAAAATATTTCAGACGATAAATTTGTAGATTTAGAAAAATCGTTAAAATTTAAATGCGTTTATTTAAAATATTATAACTCCTGGAAACCTTTGATACAAACGGAAGAATTAATATGTACTGAAAAGGACATACAAAAAATAGAAAAATATAATGCTCGGTAATATATATACATGCCAAAACGAAAAGGTGGAAGAAAAAAACGAGGAGGCAGTAAACAAAACCTTCTAGCAAATGCTAAAAATGTACATGACCCAGCAAATTTAAGTTCGGACCAAGGGTTAATTAGTGGATGCGCAGGTTGTGTTGGTGGAAATATTGCAATTGGTTCTGGGTGTACACTTACTAGTCAAGCAGCAGCACAAACATCTGCCACACGTGGAATCAGTCGATTAATGAATGGTATTAACGGACGACAAGGTAAAATTCAAACTGGGGGTTTCAACGCATCAACAACCACTTTTCAAGATTTACAAAAGGCGGCGGATCAGGGTCTTGGTTATGGTCGAACACCCGTTACTCCTATAACTAATTGTGGTGTTACTAGTTCAACCTCTATGGGAGCTGGTCAAAACGCTAATGCACAAAAAGGTGGTGGTGTCAGTCAAACCGCCTCTTGTGTCGCTGGTTGTAATAATTTAGGAACTCCTGGATACGGACTAAATATAAAAGGCACAAGTGACTTAAATGCTACTTTAATGGGGTCAGGATACCCCGTTGTCTCTCCATATAATACTAATAAATGCGGAGGAAGAAAAACACGAAAACGCCGTAAACACAAAAAACGACGCACAAAAAGAAAACATAAAAAGAAACGGCGCACAAGAAAAAAACGAGGAGGTAATAGAAAATGTACTAGAAGAAAAAGAGGAGGGGATGTGAGCAGATTACAGAAAATGCAGCAAGCATGGCAACAATATATCGGCTTTCCTCCCCAATTAAGAGGTGGTAGTTATAAAAAACGCCGTAAAAGAAAAGGTGGAAAGCGAAAAACAATGAAGGGAGGATATGCACAGTTTGCTAGCAATGACCCAATGACCCCAGGATTTTCTTCACCAAAACCAGGACCTCTTCCATGGGCAACAGGGCCTTTAAGCAAATCAAGACAAATCAACTGTCAAGATAATTATGACCACTATACCGGCAAAAGCAGTGCTTCACCAGTATTAGACCAAGCAGCGCCTGTAACACCATTTGGTGGAAGCGCATAAAATAAATATACTAATAGAAGGTGTTAAACGAAAGAGTCATATTCATTTACCGTATCCATTACTATTATTACGAGATTAGTAAAATACCAAAATAAATTGATTTATATATACTTAATTATAAATCAATTCAAATGAGTTTACGAAATATTATCGATGTTGAAAACGAAATACAAGAATGTAAGAATGCATTAATAGCTCTTGAAAACGAAATAGCTAAGATAAAATTATGTGAAATTACCGAAATATCGGAAAACCAATTAAGTAAAATAAAAGATTTTAAAGTTATTTGTTCTTATGAAGAATTAAGTCCTTCGGAATATGCACTATATAAAAATTGTGAATTAAAGGTATCCTTTACAAGGCATTCTATTACAAGAAATCTACATATAAAATACGCGAGTAGACAACCAGACGATGACGGGGATAGATATAGCTCAAGTATAGATTGTGATATTAATTATAATAAAGGAAATGACCCTATTATAAAAAAAATACTAGACTTTGAAGACGAAGATAAGGACAATTGGGAATATTTAATTAGACAATTAAACAGTTAATTTAGTTTACTTTATCAAACAAACACCTTGCAATAAATTATTTAATTGTTCCGGTGGTTTTTTATGATTTAAGCGTTTTCCACCAGTACTAAGTGTGCGCCTTTGATTGTTATTATATTCCTCTAAATTTGCCATTGTAATGGTGAATTTTTGTTTTCTATACCAAGTGCATCTTTTTTGCCATTGTCTTTGGAATAAACTATGCATATCTACAATATCATAGACTGTTGCATTGGATTGTTTCTTACGCAAAATTCTTCCTACTGCCTGTCTTACGTCTGATTTAGGGGTTGCCATTAATAAGGATGTTAATGTTTTAATATCCAATGCTTCCGCTGCCATAGCATAAGTTGCAATAATTACTTTTTTAGTTTCACTTATTTTCAAATCTTTTTGTTTCATTCCACCAATATAATACCCGACTGTTGCTATTTTACGATCTTTTATAGCATCATACAAATATTTCAATACATTCTTATTATGAGCCAGTACAATAAATTGTTGCGCAGGATTCTCTTTCAATGAATTATCCAATACTTTTATTATAAACTCAGTTCGTCGATTAAATTCACACAATTTCTTAATCATCTTTGAATAATGAACCTGTCCTTTAAAATTGTATTCCACCTTTGAAAATTCTTCGTCGTCTATTTCATAATTTATACCGTTTACAATAACAATATCCTTGCTAGTATCCCTTTCTTTTTTATACACAACTCCCCCAAGAAACATTTTAATTACAAAAGTTAATCTGTCTTTTCTATCCATTGTTGCTGATAATCCCAACATGTATTTTGTTACAATTTGAAACAAAGCATTACTAAATACCTCTGCTGCTATATGATGAGTTTCATCAATTATCGTAAGACCGAAGTACTGGAATAAACTTGTTGGGTATTTCTTCATAGATAGAGATTGAAGCATTCCTATAACTATATCTTTTCCTTCAATATCTATTACTTCCCCTTGAATTCTCCCTACCTTGGCTGTAGGAAGGAATTGATTTATTCTTTCCGTCCATTGCTGTAACAAGAACTCTTTGTGCACTATTACTAGTGTCTTTTTCTTTAATTCGGATATGATTTTCAAAGCCATGACCGTCTTTCCTGCACCACAATGGACTTCTAGTAAACCTGCTCCTTTTGTTTTAGCACTTTCAACATATTTTTTGACTATGGGTTTTTGAAAATCTCTCAAGGCGCCAACAAATGGGATATCTATATCTTCGCCATCGGAAATTTTAATTGCATCTGGTTCTCCGTAAGTATCTACACCATAAAATCTGGGCACGTATATTTTATTGGGAGATTCACGATATACAGGGAATGGAGTAGGTTGAGATATAGAACTTTTAGGCACAAATGCCTTCACTGTTAGTTCTTTTCTTATTAACTCCTGTTCTTGAATAGTTATATGTTCTTTCTTAATACTATATCCTTTGGGTCCCAGATAGGTGGCGATGTCTTCATTCATTTATATTAAATATATCGATTTATTTAGGTCGATTCATTATTTCAATTTCTTAGAATAAAAAATATAACCTTATGATATATGACAGATTTATTCAAAATCATGAAAAAGGATACCCATCATTATGTATTGGCGGTACTACTTATTATTTTCGTTGTATCTGATGTTCAAGTGCCTGGAATTATTGGTGAATTAGTTGATACTATCCTTGGGAAAATTGTTGTTGTTATGTGTGCTCTTAGTTTATTTGCAGCACACCCTGTGGTTGGTGCAATTGGTCTTGTAGCTGCTTATCAACTTATTATGCGGTCACAAGGTCTTCAAGCGGCTTCAATATATATACCCAGTGAAATCAAAAAGTCGCGCGTGTTAACTGCTATGAATCAATTCCCAGTTACTGTCGAAGAAGAAGTTATTTCCAAACAAATCCCTTATGTTTTTAAAAGAACTGCACAAGGTAATACACCATACAAAGGTGTGCAGGACAAATTACACGGTGCTGCAAAAATCAATGCTTCTAATTAATTAATAATAGTTTTAATAAATATTATTAATTATCACCTCCACCTTCAGGAATTTTAAGTTCTGCTTCACTTGCTACTGGTACACCATCAAGACGGGTGCGGATCATCGGCCATAATACATAATAGAAAAATACTCCCCCGGCCAATATTGATAAAAGTACAATGATTATAATAAAAGCGGGGCTTTTGGTGATTTTTGACAAATCCATTGATGGTTTTTTAGGACTTGTATCATCACCACTCGTAGACGTAGATGTAGGATCAGTATCATAATATTCGGTACATTCCATTGCTTGTGATGAACTACTGTCTTCTGTATCATTTGCCCCATTTGAATTATATGCAACAAAACCTTCTTTAAAACCACCAACAAAACCTTCTTTCTTACTAGTCTTTGCTGCTGGTTTTATTGTTTTTTTGATTAATTCTAAATCAGGCGCATTAATAACCGATGCATGCTTATTATCAAATACAATCATTGTGGCTTGCATATTGCAGGGAGGATAAGGTGAATCACCGATATAATGATAGAAAGGTGTTTTGGGTGCGGGCATCACATTATTTAATGACCAATTTTTAACATTTACTGTAGTTGGGTTATTTTTTTCAAGAGGAATATGGGATGCAAATTGTTTGAAAAAATTTACAGAATCTCCTGTTCCTTTATTGGTTTTAATAGGCAAACATACCATGAAATTTTTTGTTCCTCCACTATGTTTTAATATTAATTCTGCATCTGTATGTTTACCGTCGAATGTGTGTAAGGAAGGAACATATAATCTAACACTATCGAGGCTAAGCCCTTGAGAATTATACGTTACATTATTTTTTCCATCTGTTTTGATTTCTAAATAATCTCCTTTATTAATTAATTTACAAGTGCTATTAGAATTGTATTTAAAATTAAAACTACAATTTTCTTTGCACTTATCTTCCTGTTGTGTTTTTAATTTCGTAGCTTCATTGTTAGGGCAACTCATTTAATATACTAATATAATAAAAAAATATTATTTTATTGTATATACCATGACCATTACAAGGAAACGATTGAGAAAAAGAATCAGAGGAAAAAACATCGTAACCCTTAGAAAAAGAAGAAAGTCTAAAGGAAGGAAAAGAAGAAGTTTTAGAAAGAATAGATATACTAATTTAAGAACAAAGAGTTTGAGAGGCGGTAACCCAAAATCAAATAAAAGAAAAAAGAAGAAAAAATCAGCAAAAAAAAAGAAAGCCATACAGCGACAAAATAAAAGAACTAGTAAAAACACACAATCTAGAATAAAAGGACCAGCAACAGTAGCCAAGAAACCTGCAACAGTAGCCAAGAAACCTGCAACAGTAGCCAAGAAACCTGCTACAGTAGTTAAGAAACCTGCTACAGCAACTAAGACAACGGCAGTAGTTAAGAAACCTGCTACAGCAACTAAGACAACGGCAGTAGCCAAGAAACCTGCTACAGCAACTAAGACAACAGCAGTAGCCAAGAAACCTGCTACAGCAACTAAGACAACGGCAGTAGCCAAGAAACCTGCTACAGCAACTAAGACAACAGCAGTAGTTAAGAAACCTGCTACAGCAACTAAGACAACGGCAGCAGGCAAAGGTACACAGAAGAAAAAACCAGAAGTGAAAAAACCAGCAGGCAAAGGTACACAGAAGAAAAAACCAGAAGTGAAAAAACCAGCAGGCAAAGGTACACAGAAGAAAAAACCAGAAGTGAAAAAACCAGCAGGCAAAGGTACACAGAAGAAAAAACCAGAAGCCGTAGCAGCGACGGCAAAACCAGCAGTCGTTAAAAAAACAGAAGTTGTTCCACAAAAGAAAGTAGTTCAAAAAGCGGTGACACAAACCGCTCTTCCTACAGTACCCAAGTCACAAGTTGTGGATATAAATAAGGTGAAAGAAGAGGCAAAACAAGCCAACAAAAGTATTATTAAAAAAGCCTCGGCTTTAGAAAAAAATTCTGTCGCCACAACAAAACAAATCGAAGGCGCTAAAGATACTCTTGTAAACGCAGTCAATAAATCTTTTAATTTAGTAAAAACAGCAATAAATGCACAATCGAAACAAACCAAAACTTTCGTTAAAACCCTAGAAAAAACTACACAACCTATTAAACCACTAAAAACTCCTAGTGGTAAAAAAGTTCTTAAAATCGCTATTATAACTAACAAAGATGCCCAAACTTTAGTCTCTAATCCTGGTGGTGGAACTGCTCAATCTGCAATGCGGGATACAGCAAATATTGTAAATGCACAGAGATAGATATCAAATTAATATAATCTAAATCATTTAATTATATTAATCACTAAAAGCTCTTTGCCGTTGTGTTACTGATGGTAATTGAATTTCTAATTTCTCTCCAATTGATGTCTTAAAATCTATCAAAGCTAGTATGATACTATCAATTTTACAAATCAACTTCACCTCTGTTGGATATGTTTTTTTTAATGTATATAATCCAGTCATTAATGAATTTGCTAAATCTTTAAGATTTTTACCCAAAAGTCTATACCTACCATCATATGTCATTTTTAAAATATTTAATACTTTATCTAAATACTTCATAAATTTTGAAAAATCTTCATCTAGATGATTAAATGTAT
>Ga0257121_1001554_pt1 | contig 17130 bp, 15 predicted proteins | sample SI106_100metaG_FD_190180 | JGI IMG/M metagenome (GOLD analysis project Ga0257121, IMG submission 190180) | Marine microbial communities from Saanich Inlet, British Columbia, Canada - SI106_100 | ecosystem: Environmental > Aquatic > Marine > Inlet | place: Canada: British Columbia | collected... | reverse complement strand
GCAGGTTTGGAAACGGGTATAAAGGATAGAACTTCTTATGTGGTTGTTCAGGATAAAATCAGATTGGTTTTTACAACCCCTATGCCAGGAACGGATAAAACTGCAATTGATGAACATATTACAAAACATGGTGATGGAATTAAGGTAATTGCACTTTGGGTAGAGGATGCAAAAAAGGCTTGGGAAGAAACAACTAAAAGAGGAGCGAAATCGTATTTTGAGCCAAGAACTGAAAAAAATGAAGATGGTGAAGTTGTAAGAGCAGGAATTTATACTTACGGAGATACCGTTCATATTTTTGTGGAGCGTAAAAATTACAAAGGAACTTTTATGCCAGGATTTGAGAAATGGGAATCACACTATAATCCTATTTCTTGTGGATTAAAATACATTGACCATATGGTAGGAAATGTGGGTTGGGGAGAAATGAATACTTGGGCAAAATTCTATAATGAAACTATGGGATTTGCAAATTTGATAACTTTTGATGATAAAGATATTTCTACACAGTTTACTGCACTTATGAGTAAGGTAATGACTAACGGAAATGGGAGAATTAAATTCCCAATTAATGAGCCAGCAGAAGGAAAAAAGAAATCTCAGATTGAGGAGTATTTAGATTTTTATGGTGGTCCTGGTTGTCAACATATTGCAGTTGCAACTGATGATATTGTATTTACAGTATCTGAAATGAAAAAGAGAGGAGTAGAGTTTCTTTATGTTCCTGGTACTTATTATGATACAGTTGGTGGTAGAGTAGGCCAAATTGAGGAGGATATGAATATATTAAAAGAGCACGGAATTATGGTGGATAGAGATGATGAAGGATATTTATTACAGATTTTCACAAAACCACTTACGGACAGACCAACTTTATTCTTTGAAATCATTCAAAGAAAAGGAGCACAGTCTTTTGGTAAAGGAAATTTCCAAGCGTTATTTGAATCGATAGAAGCAGAACAATCTAGGAGAGGGACGCTATAGAGAGTGATTAGAAACTTACTTATACAAAAGATTGCTTAGAACCATTTGAATATTTCAAATGTATTTAAGAAGATATGCAATTAAAAAAAAGTAAGAAAAGATTAGATTATAAATATAATCTAGTCTGAGTTTATTATTTTTGCTGTTGATGTCAGAGAAAATAAATATTGTAAACTGTGAAGATTGCCCATCTTTAGGAAAATCTATTTTTTGTAGCTTTAAACATGAAGTTTTACAAGGTGTGTCAGGAAATAAAAGCGGTAATAAATATAAAAAAGGAGAAATAATATTCTCAGAAGGCTTTAAACCTTTTGGTCTACATTGTGTTTCCAAAGGAAAAGTTAAAATATATAAATTAGGTTCTGATGGTAAGGATCAGATTGTTAGAGTTGCTAATGTTGGAGATATAATAGGTTATAGATCCTTAGTTTCGGATGAGACATATTTCGCTTCAGCTGAGGCTTTAGAAGAAACTAGAACTTGCTTTATCTCCAAAAAGAAATTCTTTGAATTAGTTGAAGATGAGAATGAATTTGCACTAAGAGTGATGAAAGTTCTTTCAAAGGATTTAAGGTTGGCTGAATCTCAATCAATGAGTATCGCACAAAGAACAGTAAAAGAGAGATTGGCAAATGCACTTCTATCTAAAAAAGGTATTTTGGAAGAAAAAGAAGGGAAGGAGTTAATGTCCTTTACTATTTCCAGAAAAGATTTAGCTGATTTAATTGGTTGTGCCCCTGAAACAATCATCAGAATGTTGTCTCAACTTAAAAAAGAAGGGATTATTGCTCTTAATAAACGAGAAGTTGAGATTCTAGATCAGAATAAATTATATAAAATTGCACATAAATATAGGTAAGTATTTTAGCTTACAAATAATGAATTCATGATATTTGTCAGTGTTTCTTATTTATTTGTTATTTTTCTTTGCCATTGGAATAAAAATCAATGGAAAACACATTACTTATAGAAAACATCCTTTCTTTAAAGAAAGAGAAAAACGCAATTATTCTTGCACATTATTATCAAGATCCATCAATACAAGATATTGCAGATTTTGTTGGAGATAGCTTAGGATTATCTCATAAAGCAAAAAATACTGATGCAGATCTTATTGTTTTTTCAGGAGTGCATTTTATGGCAGAAACTGCAAAAATTATTAATCCTAATAAAAAAGTTATTTTACCTGATATGGATGCAGGTTGTTCTCTTGCAGATTCCTGTCCTCCAAAGGATTTTGAACAGTTTATAAAGCGACATCCAGACCATATAGTAATCTCGTATATAAATTGCTCTACAGAAGTAAAAGCGTTAAGTGATATTATTTGTACTTCTTCAAATGCATTTAGGATAATAAATTCATTACCTAAGGAACAAAAAATAGTATTTGGTCCTGATAAGAATTTAGGAGCTTATTTAGCAAGAGAGAGTGGGAGAGAATTGGTCTTGTGGGATGGAGTTTGTATTGTTCATCAAGAATTCTCGGAACAAGAGATTTTATCTCTTAAGAGAAAGTACCCAAACTCTAAATTAGTTGCTCATCCAGAGTGTACTTCCTATGTATTGGATTATGCTGATTTTATTGGTTCTACAACTGCAATGTTGGAATTTATAAAAACAGATTCTGCTACAACTTATATAGTAGCTACTGAGGCATGTTTGTTACATCAAATGAAAAAAAATAGTCCTGAAAAAAAGTTTCTTCCTGCCCCTGTAGTAAGTACTTGTAGTGCTTGTAATCAATGCCCTTATATGCAAATAAATACACTTGAGAAGCTATATAAGTGTATGAAAGAAGAATCTCCAGAAATTTTAATAGATGAAAAGCTAAGGTTACGAGCGTATCAATCGGTACAGAAAATGATGAAGATATGAAAACAGATTTTTTAGTTATAGGTTCTGGGATAGCAGGATTAAGTTTTGCTTTAAAAGTTGCAGAAAAGCAGCCAGAATCCTCAATTACTATAATAACAAAGTCATCAGAAACAGAAGGAAGTACTAAGTATGCACAAGGTGGTATTGCAGTAGTTTCTGATTTTGATAATGATTCATTTAAAAATCATGTTGAAGATACAATTTTAGCTGGAGATGGTTTGTGTAATCCAGAAATTGTAAACTTTGTGGTAGAACAAGCTCCTATTAGGATTAAAGAACTTATAAATTATGGAGTTAATTTTGATCAAGATAATAAGCAGAAATATGATTTAGCAAAGGAGGGAGGCCATTCTCAAAAAAGAATAATTCATAAACAAGATTGTACTGGATTAGCAATAGTTGAATCTTTATTGAAAAGAATAAAGACATATAAAAATATACAGATAATAAATCACCTTTTTGCCCTTGACCTAATAGTTAAAAATGGTTCTTGTTTTGGAGTTTGTACTCAAGATGTCAATACTTGTGAAATCAAAAATATATTTGCTAAAAAAACCTTACTCGCTACAGGTGGGGTAGGACAAGTCTTTCAGTTTACTACTAATCCTATAGTTTCTACAGCAGATGGTATTGCTATGGCAAAAAGAGCTGGGGCAAACATTAGTGATATGGAGTTTATTCAATTTCATCCTACAGCATTATACAATCCACATCAATCTCCTTCTTTTCTGATTTCGGAAGCAGTAAGGGGTAAGGGGGCTGTTTTGAGAACAGTAAATGGGATAAGGTTTATGAAAAACTACCATAAAGATGAGGAAATGGCAACAAGAGATATTGTTGCTAGAGCAATTGAAACGGAGATAAAAAAAACAATTGTGAATTATGTCTTTTTAGATTGTAGTACAATTTCTAATAAAGAGTTTGAGAAACACTTTCCTAATATAAAGAAGAGATGTGAAAAATTAGGCTTAGATTTAAGTGCAGGTTCGGCTCCTGTTATGCCTGCAGCACATTTTTTATGTGGTGGTATTAATACTGATATAAATGGAAAAACGAATATACACAATCTTTATGCCTGTGGTGAGTGTGCAAATACAGGCTTTAATGGAGCAAATAGGCTTGCTTCCAATTCTCTATTAGAATCTTTGGTTTTTGCACATCAATGTGCAATAGATACATTAGAAGATATAGAAATGGATATAGAGGTTTGTAATAATGTGTTTGATGAAAATAAAAAATATTTTTATCCACAAGAGAAAATAAAAGAGAAGTCAGTAGAGATAAGGAAAATGATGAGTAAAAATGTTGGAGTTTTTACTAATAATAAATTATTAAATCAAGCAAGTTTGTTTATGAAAAAAATGGAAAAAGATATACTTGAAATTCAACAAAATTTTAAGGTTTCAATAGCACTTTATCAGTTAATAAATATGGTGATGGTATCGAATGTAATTATTAAGCAATCACTAGAAAGAAAAGAAAATAAAGGAGTGTTCTCTAATACAGATTTAAAATAACAATTATGAACTTATTAGATTACATCTTTTCAAGAATAATGAAAAGAAATCTGTATAAGAATAATATGTTAAAAGATCCTTTTAGACAATTTAAAAAGTGGTTTTTTTTTGTTAAACGATTGAAAATAATTCCATTTTATGACAGGATGACCTTAAGCACTGTAAGTAAAGGTGGAGTGCCTAACTCTAGGATTGTTCTTTTGAAAGCAATAGATAATAAAGGGTTTGTTTTTTTTACAAACTACAAGAGTAATAAGTCCATTGATATTCAATTAAATCCAAATGCATCCCTCTTATTTTATTGGCCATTAATAGAAAGACAAGTGCGTATAAATGGAAGGGTTAAAAAGATATCAGTAGAAGAATCAGAGAGCTATTTTAAAACACGCCCAAGAGAAAGTCAAATTGGAGCTTGGGCATCTAAACAAAGTTGTGTTATTCATTCTAAAAAAGATTTTGAAGACCAGATTATTAAATACACAGAAAAATATAAAAACAAAACAATTCCTTGTCCTCCATTTTGGGGAGGCTATCGATTAGTTCCTTCATCTTTTGAATTTTGGCAGGCTAGAGTTAACCGATTACATGATAGATTTCTTTATACGATTAAAAATAAAAACTGGATAATTAAAAGGTTGTCACCATAATGGATGTAAAGAATGCAAATATTAATTCTTATACAAGAACTCCTTTAAACTATGAGCATACTTAGAAGTTTGCAAACTATTATAATTTTCTTTTTATTCTATTTTATTTATTCTTTTGTTATTTATTCTCAAAAATCAGAATCTATAGAAGCAAATAAGGTAATTACATCTTTAGCAATTGAAGGAAGATTAGTATTTCAAAAATACAATTGTATCTCTTGTCATCAGCTGTATGGATTAGGTGGTTATTTAGGTCCTGATTTAACAAATGTAATTTCAGATAAAGGAAGTTATTATGTTTCAGCAGTAATTAAAAATGGAATGTTAAAAATGCCTAATCTGAATGTTCAAGATAATGAAATAAAATCACTTGTAGCATACTTGTCTTTTACAGATAGTTCTGGAGTATTTCCAGTTAAGGAGTTTGATGCAAAATGGTATACTATCATTACTCCAAAGAAATAATTAAGAATGAAAATTAACATATCACTGCTCTTTATCTTTTTAGCTTTTGTTTCCTTATTAGCATCCGTTTTTTTTGGATGTATTGCTGCTTTGCAATATGTATCTACAACTGCTTTAGATGGTTTTTTGTCTTTCCAGTTGACGAGACCTTTACATGTTTCAATGGTTATTGCCTGGATTTTTTCTTCTGCATTAGCTGGTATTTATTATTATCTTCCTAAAATTGTAAAACAAGAGGTTTTTAGTAAGAGACTAGTCGGCTTACATTTTATATTTTTTGTTTTAACAGGTTTAGTAATTCTTTATTCCTATTTTACAAAATCCTTTGGAGGAAGAGAATATTGGGCATTTCCTACCTATTTATCCATTCCAATTCTTATTTCCTGGTTATTTTTGATTGTAAATTTCTTTAGCACTTTAGTTAAATATTTTTTAAGTTCTTTAACTGCTAATACAAGTTTTTTCAGAACTAAAATCCCTGTTTATATTTGGATGTGGGCTGTTGGAATTCTTTTCTTCTTTTTTACTTTTATAGAATCCTATTTATGGTTGTTTCCTTATTTCAGAGAAAATATTGTTAGAGATATAATGGTACAATGGAAGTCTTATGGTTCATTGGTTGGTTCATGGAATTTATTGGTTTATGGTATTGCAATTTATGTGATGGATAAAATAAGTGGAAAGAGTAGTGCAACAGAAAAAATGGCTTATTTCTTGTTCTTTTTAGGGATTAGTAATTTAATACTAGGATGGTCGCATCATATCTATATTTTACCAACTGCAAAATGGATTAGATATGTAGGGTATGCTATTAGTATGACTGAGTTATTTATTTTAGCTAGAATGATTTGGCTGTGGAAAAAAACTATCAAATTTCCAGAAAAAGGGAAGTATTATTTACCTTATTTATTTCTTGTTTCTGCAGATTTTTGGATTGTTTTAAACTTAGTGTTAGCTATTATAATGTCTGTTCCTGCATTCAATATTTATACCCATGGCACGCATATTACAGTAGCACATTCCATGGGAAGTACAATTGGAATTAATAGTATGATTTTATTGGCATCTATTTACTATATTTTATACGATTGCAAAGTAATTTCAGAGAAGGATAGAAACCTAAAGTTTGTAAGAAAAGGCTTCTGGATAATGAATATTTCTTTATTGATTTTTTGGATTAACCTTATTGGGATAGGAATATTAAAATCCTATTATTCTTTTCAAGATTTACATCATCAACAAATTATGAGTTTATTATCTCCATACTTTGTAGGATTCTTAATTTTCGGAATAGGAATTTTTATTGGAGTACTATTAATTGTGCTTCCAATTCTTAAAAAGAAAAACTTTATTTCACCCTCTTAAAATGAGCGGTAAAATGACGTAGGAATTGATTCTCTTTAATAATTTTTATTCCTCTTGATTTATTCTTGTTTTTTAGTAACTCTTCAAATATTTCTACTATATAATCTACATGAGATTGAGTGTAAACCCTTCTAGGAATCGCAAGTCTTACTAAGTCCATATCTGCAGGAATCAGCTTTCCTTTTTCATCATATTTCCCAAACATAACTGATCCAATTTCTACACTTCTTATCCCTCCCTCTAAGTATAAGTCACAAGCTAATGCTTGTCCTGGGTATTGGTTTATAGGAATATGATTATAGAACTTACGCGCATCAATATAAACAGCATGCCCTCCAACTGGTCTCATAATTGGTATTCCCATTGAATGAAGTTTATCTCCTAAGTAAGTTGTGCTAGCAATTCTATAATGCAAATAATCTTTGTTAAATACTTCCTGAAAACCAACTGCTAGTGCTTCCATATCTCTACCACTTAATCCTCCATATGTAGAAAATCCTTCTGTGATAATGAGTAGGTTTTTACATTCGTCAGCAAGCTTTTCATTATTTAAGGCTAAAAAACCACCCATATTTACAATAGCATCTTTTTTTGCACTCATGGTGCATCCATCTGCTAGAGAAAACATTTCTTGTGCAATTTGTTTGAAAGTGTAATTTTCAAACTCTTTCTCTCTTTGTTTTATAAAATAAGCATTTTCGGCTATTCTACAAGCATCCAAAATAAATAGTACTCCATGTTCTTTACATATCTTAGCTACTTCCTTTGCATTTTCCATGCTTACTGGTTGTCCACCACCACTATTATTAGTTACAGTTAATATAACAGCTCCTACATTTTTTGCACCCCATTCGTTAATTGTATCATTTAGTTTTTTAATATCAAGGTTTCCTTTAAATGGGTGTTCAGTTGCAGGATTTTTACCAAATTCAGTTAAACAATCTACTGCTTCAGCTCCTGAGAATTCAATGTTTGCTCTTGTAGTGTCAAAATGAGTATTGCTAATAAATACCTTTCCCTTACCTCCTAAATGTCCGTATAAAATTCTTTCTGCAGCTCTCCCCTGATGAGTAGGTAAAATGTATTTGTAGTTTGTAATATCTTTTACAGAATCCTCCATTTTTATCCAACTTCTTGCTCCAGCATAACTTTCATCACCTACCATCATTGCTGACCACTGTGCAGAACTCATTGCTGAAGTTCCACTATCGGTAAGTAAATCAATAATAACATCTTGTGCTTGCAATAGAAAAGTATTGCAATGTGCTTCCTCTAGTAATTTAATTCTTTCTGGTTTGGTAGTTATTTGAATCGGTTCTACCATTTTTATTCTGAATGGTTCGATAATAGTTTTTGGCATAATTTATTTTTTATAGGCACAAAAAAAGACTTAATTAGTTATCTAAAACATGATATATATTAGTTTTACAGGTAATTTTTGTATTATTTTTGCTTTATAAATACTGATACTTAATAATCCCCTTTTAATGATAGCGTGTAGCCATTGTACTGACAAATGCTCCTCTAATTCAATTTGTATTGATAATAAGATATTTTGCTGTGAAGGATGTAAAACAGTTTATCAAATATTATTAGAAAATCAGTTAAATGATTATTATGATATTGATGAAAACCCTGGGATTACTCCAAAACCTCATTTTAAAGGAAAATTCTCGTACCTTGATGATGATGTATTAAATAAATTACTAATATTTAATGATGATGATATTGCTGTTGTTCAGTTTGAAATCCCTGCAATTCACTGTAGTTCATGTGTTTGGTTATTAGAGAAATTAGATTGCTTGCAAAAAGGAGTTGTCTCTTCTCAAGTAAACTTTATAAAAAAAACACTTAGGATTACTTATAACTCTTCACAAGTAAAATTAAGCGATATAGTTGAAAAAATATCAGTAATTGGTTATGAACCAATTATTAGTTTGGAAATGTTATCTGAAGAAAAAAAGAAAACAAATAAAGAAGCAACTTATAGGTTAGGGGTTGCTGGTTTTTGTTTTGGAAATATAATGCTATTGAGTTTAGCTGATTATTTAGGGATGGATAAAAATAATTTCACTTCATTCCACACTGTTTTCAACTATCTGAATTTTATTTTGTCACTACCCGTATTTTTTTACAGCGCTTGGCCTTATTTTAATTCTGCTTTTAGAGGACTAAAACAAAAATGGTTGAATATTGATGTGCCTATTTCATTAGGGATATTAGTCTTGTTTTTAAGGAGTAGTTATGAGGTTTTTTCAAAAGTTGGTACGGGTTATTTTGATAGTTTGTCAGGATTAGTTTTTTTCTTGTTAATTGGAAAATACTTTCAGAATAAAACATACAAACACTTAAGTTTTGAAAGAGATTATAAATCCTATTTTCCTATGGCAGTTACTTTGCTTAATGGAAGTGCTGAAATTCAAATTTTAGTTAAAAAATTAAAAAAAGGAGATAGAATTTTAGTCAGAAATGAGGAATTAATTCCTGCTGATTGTGTGCTTATAAGCGGTAATGCTAGAATTGACAATAGTTTTGTAACAGGTGAAAATAGGAATTTATCAAAAAGTAAAGGGGCAATTATTTATGCTGGAGGAAAACAAATTGGGAGCAGTATTGAACTTGAGGTAATTAAAGAAGTATCTCATTCTTATTTAACAGAACTTTGGAATAGTACTGCTTTTGAAAAAAATGAAAGTAAATCTATTAAAGGAGTTACAGATAAAATATCAAAGTATTTTACATTGACTGTATTGTTTATTGCTTGTATCTCAGGAATTATTTGGATGCAAACTGATGTAGGAAAAGCAGTACAAGTAATTTCAGCAATACTGATTGTTGCTTGTCCATGTGCACTAGCTTTATCTGCTCCTTTTGCTTTAGGGAATACACTTAGAATTTTTGGGAATCATAAATTCTATTTAAAAAACACGGATGTAATAGAACAAATTAGTAGAATATCTGATGTCGTTTTTGATAAAACAGGAACCTTAACTATAAGCGGGAAATCAACAGTAAATTTTGTTGGAAATGTATTAGACGACAATAAATTAATGATTATAAAATCGATATGCAGAAATTCTAGTCACCCTTTAAGTAGAATTATTTATAATGCTATTGATGCAGAGCTAATGGTTTTGAAAAATTATAAAGAAATAGTAGGGAAAGGATTGCAAGCTAATGGGGTTAGGGTAGGTTCTGCTGAGTTTTTAGGTGTTGATAGTGTAAAAGGTGTTTCTCAAGTTCATTTGGAAATTGAGGGCGTTTATTTAGGCTATTTTAAAATTGAAAGCACTAAAAGAGGGGTACTTAAAAAAACAATTAATAAATTACATAAAAAAGTATTACATCTTATTTCTGGAGATAATGATGCTGAAATAGGAGATATGCAGACCTATTTTCCTAAGGATAATATCTATTTTAATATGCTTCCACCAGATAAGTTGAATTATATTGCTGAATTGCAAAAAACTGATAAAAATGTAATGATGATAGGAGATGGATTAAATGATGCTGGTGCTTTGCAACAATCAAATGTTGGTGTAAGTATATCTGAGGATATTAACTCTTTTTCTCCTGCTTGTGATGCAATACTAGATGCAAGTAATTTTAATAAATTGCCCTTATTTATTAAGTTTAGTAAAATGGCTATGAAAGTAGTTTATTTAAGTTTTTTCATCTCATTTATGTATAATATTGTAGGTATGTATTTTGCTATTAAAGGAGATATGACACCTATTTTTGCAGCTATTTTAATGCCTGTTAGCTCAATTACAGTTGTAATGTTTACTACTATAACCACAAATAGTTTATTTAGAAAAATTAATAGCTAAATCTTCTCTGAAAAGGCTACTCACTTCAAATATGACGGATGTCATGAAAATTAGTTTTTAAGCAAATTAAATTTGCAGAAATTATAAAAAACTAATGTCAGTATTATTTCTACTTATAACGCTTAGCTTATTACTTGCTTCAGGTTTTTTATTTGCCTTTATCTGGAGTGTAAAAAGTGGGCAGTTTGATGATGATTATACTCCATCAGTAAGAATGCTTTTTGACAATAAAATAAATAACATTAAAAAATAATGAATTTGGAAAATTTTAGTTACGATAACAAAGTGGTGAAAAACTTTGCTTTTGCATCAGTGTTTTGGGGTACGATAGGTATGCTTGTTGGGGTGATAATTGCCATGCAGTTATATATGCCAGTATTGAATTTTGATACCTCTTGGTTAACTTTTGGCAGATTAAGACCTTTACATACTAATGCTGTTATTTTTGCTTTTGTAGGGAACTCAATTTTTGCAGGAGTTTATTATTCACTTCAGAGATTGCTTAAAGCAAGAATGTTTTCAGATAAGTTGAGTAATATACATTTTTGGGGATGGCAATTAATTATTGTTGCAGCAGTACTTACACTTCCTTTTGGTATTACTTCATCTAAAGAGTATGCTGAATTGGAATGGCCTATAGATATAGCTATTACTTTAATTTGGGTGATATTTGGTTGGAATATGTTTGGTACTATTCTGAAAAGAAGGGAACGCCATTTATATGTCGCTATTTGGTTTTATATTGCAACTTTTGTAACTGTTGCAGTTTTACATATTGTAAATAATTTAGAGTTACCAGTTCATTTCTTAAAATCATATTCATTATTTGCCGGAGTGCAAGATGCTTTGGTGCAATGGTGGTACGGGCATAATGCGGTTGCTTTTTTTCTTACTACACCAGTACTTGGTTTAATGTACTATTTTGTTCCTAAGGCTGCTAATCGTCCAGTTTATTCTTATCGTTTATCCATTGTTCATTTTTGGGCTTTAATTTTTATCTATATATGGGCAGGTCCACATCATTTACTTTATACTGCTTTGCCTGATTGGGCACAGAGTTTGGGTGTCGTTTTCTCTATTATGTTAATCGCTCCTTCATGGGGTGGGATGATTAATGGATTATTAACTTTAAGAGGTGCTTGGGATAGGGTAAGAGAAGATGTTATTTTGAAGTTTTTTGTTGTTGCAATTACTGCTTATGGAATGTCTACTTTTGAAGGACCAATGCTTGCACTTAAAAATGTTAATGCAATAGCTCATTATACCGATTGGATTCCTGCTCATGTACATGTTGGTACATTAGGCTGGAATGGTTTTATGATTTTTGGAATGATGTATTGGCTAATTCCAAGAATGTATAACACAAAACTATATTCTCAAAAATTAGCAAGCACTCATTTTTGGATAGCTACATTAGGAATTATTTTTTGGGTATTGCCAATGTATTTTGCAGGGTTTACACAAAGTTTGATGTGGAAAGAATTTACTGCTGATGGTTATTTGGTTTATCCTAACTTTCTTGAAACAGTAACGCAAATTATTCCAATGTATATTATCAGGTCAGTTGGTGGACTTATGTACCTTATTGGAATGATTATAATGTCCATTAACCTTTGGAAAACAGTAAAAATAGGTAATCTTACTGAAAATGAGCCTGCTCAAGCTGCTGCTTTAGTGGAGTATAAAAAACACAAAGGAGAACATTGGCACAGATGGGTCGAAAGAAAACCAATTCAACTGATGATTGCTTCATTAGCACTTATTCTTTTAGGGTCTGCTATAGAGTTGGTTCCTACCTTGATTATTGAATCTAATATTTCAACTATTTCATCTGTGAAGCCTTATACTCCTTTAGAATTAGAAGGTAGAGATTTGTACATTGGTGAAGGATGTAATAATTGTCATTCACAAATGATTCGTCCTTTCCGATCAGAAACAGAAAGATATGGAGAATATTCTAAAGCTGGGGAGTTTGTTTATGACCATCCTCACCTTTGGGGGTCAAAAAGAACAGGACCTGATTTGCATAGGATAGGAGAGAAGTACAGTTCTTCTTGGCACTATAATCATATGTACGACCCGACTATGACTTCACCAGGATCAATTATGCCAGCTTATAAATGGATGTTTACAGATAACTTAAGTACAAAGTACACTAAGAGTAAAATTAAAGCAATGATCACTCTTGGAGTCCCGTACACTGATTTGGAATATAAGAATGCTGTTGAAGACTTAAATATTCAAGCGGAAAAAATTGCTATTGAGTTGAATGAACAATTGCAAAACCCAATAGTAAAAATTGATAAGAACAAGGAAATAATAGCATTGATTGCCTATTTACAAAGATTAGGAACTGATATTAAAACAAAATAACATGTTGAAATTTATAAAACACCATATGGAAACAATAATTGGAATTGAAATATATCCAATTATCTCTTTAACGATTTTCTTTTTCTTTTTTATTGGAATTATTTATTGGGTAATAAAAATGGATAAGAAACATATTAATGAAGTGTGTAATTTACCTTTAGAAAAATAAAATATTATGAAATTAAGAAATCGTTTAACTGGAATGTTAATGTTATTATCTCTTGGGCTTTTTGCTAAAGAAATAGATCCATCTAATCAGATGGATTCCATGATATATTTTGCTTTTATAACTATAATTATCATCATAGTACTAGTGATTTTTGGTAACTATAGATATCAAAAAAACAGTAATACCTCATCTGAATACGCTCCGAATCGAAATAAAAGTATAAAACCAAACAACTTAATTCAAAGGATCTTATTTGCCTTACTGTCAACAATTTTTTTATTGTCGTTTACCTTTTATTTAATAATTGATATGGGGTGGGGGGTGATAAGTTTTTGGGCAATAATTTCATTGTTTATTTTACAAACTCTTTATACTAGTCTAATTGCTGCTAAGGAGTTATTAAAACAAGAGAATTCAGAGAACCCTCCTACTTTTGACAAATCTCAATTATTAGTAGTAATTGTAGTTTTTACTATTTTATTAGGAGGGTTAACTTATTTATTTGTTGATGATTTATATGCTTTGGTTGCATGGATTTTGTTTCCTTTAACCATTCTTCATCATCTATTATCATCTTATTTTAATTTTCAAGATGAAAAAGAAATATGTTGTGAAACAAAGCAATCAATTATTCAAGATATTGAAAGTGAAGATGTATTACTTGATCATGATTATGATGGGATAAAAGAGTTAGATAATGACCTTCCTTCATGGTGGCTATATGGTTTTTATGGTTGCGTTATTTTTGCATTGTTTTACTTATATGATTATCATATTATTAATAACAGTCCATTACAAGAACAAGAATATATTATTGAACTTCAGCAGGCAAATGATGAAATTAAATTAAATGTAAAACCAGTTGAAATAGTTCAGTTAGTTGACGAGCAATCTATATCTAATGGTGCACAGGTATATGCTAATAATTGCATTGCTTGTCATCTTGTAGATGGAGGGGGTTCAATAGGACCTAACTTAACTGATGATTATTGGATTCATGGTGGTGATTTTGATGCAGTTGTAAAAGTAATTAATGATGGAGTTTTGGATAAAGGAATGATTGCGTGGAAAACAGTTCTGAACCCAACACAAGTAAGTGAAGTAGCTTCTTTTTTACTTACCTTACCACAAGTAGATGGAAAAGATCCTCAAGGAAAACCTTATATTGAAGAGGAATAATTTAATTAAGATTTATGGAGGACGAAAAATCTTTCAGGGATAGTATTTCAACCGTAAATGATGAAGGAGGGAGGAATTGGTTATATCCTAAAAAGCCAAAAGGTAAATTCTACAATAAGAGAAGAATAGTAAACGGTATTTTACTTGCTACTCTACTTATTGGTCCTTTTATTAAAGTGGGAGGACAACCTTTTTTCTTATTTAACTTATTAGAAAGAAAATTTATTCTTTTTGGAGTTGTATTCTGGCCACAAGATTTTAGTCTATTTGTATTGACTATAATAACATCTATAGTTTTTATTATACTTTTTACTGTTGTTTTTGGTAGGGTTTGGTGTGGTTGGGTATGTCCTCAAACTATTTTTTTGGAAATGGTTTTTAGAAGGATAGAATACTGGATTGAAGGAGATGCAAGGAAACAAAAAAAACTAAACAAACAACAGTGGAATATTGAAAAAATAAGAAAGAAAGGATTGAAATTTATTCTTTTCTATCTAATATCTTTTCTAATATCCAATGTGTTTTTGGCCTATATTATAGGTAGTGATGCTTTATTGGAGATTATTGCTGATCATCCTAAAAATCATGTTAATGGTTTAGTCTCTATATTTGTTTTTTCAGGAGTTTTCTATTGGGTATTTGCATGGTTTAGAGAACAGGTGTGTATCATTGCATGCCCTTATGGTAGATTGCAAGGAGTGATGATAGATAAAAATACAATTGTAGTTGCCTATGATTATTTAAGAGGTGAAAAAAGAGGTAGATTAAATAAAAAAGAAAAGGAAAGAACTCTTGGTGATTGTGTGGACTGCAACCTATGTGTTGAGGTATGTCCTACAGGAATTGATATAAGAAATGGGACACAATTAGAATGTGTAAATTGTACTGCTTGTATAGATGTATGTGATAATGTAATGAATAAAATAAACTTTCCTGAAGGTTTAATTAGATATACATCTGAAGAAAATATTGAAAAGGGAGATACTAAAGTTTTTAATAATAGAGTAAAAGCATATTCAATAGTTTTACTTTTATTAGTTTCCCTGTTAGTATTTTTTATGATGAGTAGGTCGCCAATAGCTACAACTGTATTAAGAGCTAAAGGTCAGATTTATCAAGTGCATGAAGAAACAATAAGTAATTTATATACTTTTAACTTGGTGAATAAAACAATGTTTAAAGCTGATGTTAAATTTAAATTACTTTCTCATAAGGGAAGAATTCGGTTCATAGGAGCTGACAATATAGTAGTTAAAAAACAGGATATTTATAAAGGAACAATGTTTATATATTTGCACACTGATCAGTTAAAATCACCAAATGAAAAGTTAATAATTGGAGTTTATAAAAGTGATATTTTAATTGAAGAAATTGAAACTATTTTTTTAGTTCCAAATAAAAAATACTAGTTATGAAGTTAAATTGGGGACATAAAATAATAATCACATTTGGTTTTTTCTTGTTACTAATGGGGATATTAATTTATAAAAGTATAAATACTGACTTTCAGTTAGTAGCGCCAAACTATTATGAACAAGAAATTGCTTATCAACAAAGAATTGATGCTATAAATAGGGCTGAGAATCTTGATTTTGATTTAAGTTCAGATATAGATGGTAACTTAGATTTAATTTCAAATGAAAATACTCAGAAGGGGATGCTCTATTTTTATTGTCCCTTTGATAAATCAGCTGATTTTCAAGTTGAATTAGACCTGGAAAATAATACACAAAAAATTAACTTAGATGGAGTTAAAAAAGGAAAATGGGAAGTAGAAATTGTATTTGAAAAGGCTAATTTATTTTATATTATTAAAAAGGTAATTGTAATATGATATCCTCTTTTTTATTGGGTTTATTTGGTAGTTTTCATTGTGTAGGAATGTGTGGGCCTATTGTTTTTTCATTACCTAGTAATAATTCTAATCATACATTATCAGCTCTGCAATACAACCTTGGCAGAATACTTTCCTATTCATTCTTGGGGCTTATTTTTGGTATCTTTGGTAAAGGCTTAATCATAAATGGAATTCAGCAAGGAGTATCTGTTTTTGCAGGTGTACTATTAATTATCTCAGTTTTTGTTCCTAATTTAGTAGGATTGAAATGGATGATTTTTAAACCTATGCAATTTTTCTACACATGGGTGAAAAACAAGTTTACCTACCTTCTTAAGTCTCAGTCAAAATACAGACTTTTAGGAATAGGTTTTGTCAATGGGTTTTTACCTTGCGGACTAGTTTATATTGCACTTGTAGGAGCTTTGCTTTCCAATTCTGTATTAGATTCAGTTTTTGCAATGTTAATGTTTGGAATAGGAACCTCACCATCATTGATTCTTTTAATGTATTCTTCTAAAATGATAAGTAAAAATTTAAAACAGAAGATAACTAAGTTTATTCCTATATTTATTACTTTACTAGGATTGATTTTTATTCTAAGAGGTTTAGGTTTAGGAATACCATATGTTAGTCCTAATTATGATGTGCTAACACCTGAGATCACGCAAGAGAGTTGTCATTAGTATAATTATTTCAAAAGGTATTTATGAGAATAAAAAAAGCGGAATCTTAACTCATAATGAGATGGATTCCGCTTTGGTGGTCTTTTGAATTTATCGAATTAATCTTTCATAATCATGCTCCCTAATGCAATTGCACCTAGAATTGAAACGAAAACCCCAAAAAAACCTTTTTCATCATTAATCTCTTCGAACTTTGGTTTATG
>Ga0257121_1001553_pt1 | contig 17138 bp, 13 predicted proteins | sample SI106_100metaG_FD_190180 | JGI IMG/M metagenome (GOLD analysis project Ga0257121, IMG submission 190180) | Marine microbial communities from Saanich Inlet, British Columbia, Canada - SI106_100 | ecosystem: Environmental > Aquatic > Marine > Inlet | place: Canada: British Columbia | collected... | reverse complement strand
TTTTGCTCCTTTGGCAAATAACTGAAATTCCCATTGTCCACTTGCAACTTCTTGATTAATTCCTTCAAAATTAAGACCTGCTTCAATGCACAAATCAGCATGCTCCTCAACAAAATCTCTACCATGGGTATTTCTCCCTCCTACTGAACAATAATACAATCCCTGAGGACCAGGAAATCCACCTCGAGGAAATCCTAAAGGAAGCTCTGTTGACCTATCCATAATGAAATACTCTTGTTCAAATCCAAACCAAAAGTCGTTGTCGTCATCATCAATCGTTGCTCTGCCATTAGACTCATGACTCGTTCCATCAGAATTTAAGACCTCCGTCATAACCAAAAAACCATTTGATCTAGCCGGATCCGGATAAATCGCGACTGGTTTTAACAGACAGTCCGATGAATCGCCCAAAGCTTGTTTCGTCGAACTACCATCAAAAGACCACATTGGACAATCTTCTAGCTTACCCGAGAAATCATTAACAACCTTGGTTTTACTCCTCATGTTTTGAGTTGGTTGGTATCCATCCAACCAAATGTATTCCAATTTACTTTTTGCCATTAGCTCTAAAAATTATTTTTTCTAAACATAAAATTACTAAAGAGTAGAAAAAAATTAAACCTCAGAATAAAATTCAATACAATGAAATACAGGTCTTAGGCTCAAAAACATCTACGCTTCATACTCTCTTCAACAAAGATACATTATATTAAAAATTGAAAGTTTCAATTGATGTTTTTTTTTATTAACAAAAAAGCAATGAATGAATAAATAATCATTTTAGGAGCTAAATAAAGTCAATCAAGTTCATTAATTTTATTTTTCATTAATGACTCAAGAAGAAATTAAATATAAGCTGCAACATTTTGTTTTCGGAGAGAAGCTATGGGATGAATTTGCACCCTATAGAAATAACAAGATACCCAATCATTCAAATACCAAGAATTCTTCGGTAGCCCTTCATATTATGCTGAGTAAAGGTCAAATTCAGCTCATACTGATTGAACGGTCAAAATACAGAGGCACGCATAGCCAACAAATTGCATTTCCTGGTGGAAAACAAGATCCTAACGATAATAATCAAGAATATACCGCAAGAAGGGAAAGCTTCGAGGAAATTGGATTTGAAATGAAATCCGGAAAATTAATCGGAGAACTTACGGAAATTTATATTCCCGTATCTGGATTTAAAGTAAAACCCTACGTTTTCTTCCATTACGAATTTCCTGAATTCAAAATGAACAAAAGAGAAATTAACAGCATATTGACTTGTAAGCTCAGCGATATTGATACCCAAACTAAAAAATCTTTTAAAGATATTCGCATCAACGAATCACTCGTGCTAAAGAAGATTCCTGGAATACAATATGAAAATCACTTTATATGGGGGGCAACGGCACTCATCCTTCATGAATTCAACACAGCGATTAAATCTTCGTAAATCAAAAAGAGGAACAAACCGTAACTTGTTCCTCTTTCTGCTAAACCATGCTAAAACTATAAAACTCAAAAATTACAACTATGAAATGTAATCTTCGGCGCAAAGATAACTATGATTTTTACATATCAAACTATTTAATTAAAAAAAAATGTTAAAATTTTACAGCTCTTGTCATTTCTCTTTTTCCAGGTGGTCCAGGAAGTGACTCTACCTTAAAACCCAATTCTTTAAGATCCCTTTTTAATTGTCCTTTTGCACAGTATGTGACAAATATTCCATTATTGTTCAAAAGTTCATAGATGTTTTTTAAAACACGCAATTCCCATAATTCTTCCTGTACTTCAGGTCCAAAAGCATCAAAGTAGATAATGTCAAACTTATCATCTGTTCGATAGTCTTGAATACGACTTGCAATTTTATTTAAAGTGAAATTGTCATGAATATTTGTTTTTATATGCCAATTAGAAGAAATGATTTTATCAAAGTAAGTTGTTGATTCATGACCGTCAAGCTCTTGAGAATAATTCAAAGATTCATTTAGCTTCATTTCTAAGGGTGTAGATTCGATTCCAATGTAATGCACCTCAATATTTTCCTTCTTACTCCATATTGCAGTTAACAAGGCATTGAGTCCTGTTCCAAAACCAACCTCTAGTACCTTTATAGGTGATTTGAACAATGACTGTATTCCGTTCGTAATAAATACATGCATTGACTCTTGAATAGCACCATGAATAGAATGGTAATGTTCATCCAATTCTGGCACATATAAGGTATGAGAACCATCTGAAGTGATTTTTATCTCTCGTTTCAAAGGTGCTATTTTTTACGAGCTATTAGCAAACCGTCTCTTACTGGAAGTAAAACAACTTCTAGTCTCGAATCTTTTGACAAAGTATCATTGAAAACTCTTAATGCTTCAGTATCTTCGTCGTCGTGTTCCTTTTCTACTACTTTCCCAGACCACAATACATTATCGGCTATGATATAGCCCCCTGATTTTACAGATGAAACTACTAGGTTGTAATAATTCATGTAATTTTTTTTATCCGCATCTATAAACACCATATCCCAATTTTCATTGAGCCTGGGAATCAAATTTAAAGCATCACCAATGATAAAATCAATTTGCAAGTTGTATTGTGAATCTAAAAAATATTTTCTCACTCGATCTTCAAGCTCTTCATTTATATCTATGGTATGAAGTTTTCCCTCTTCCGAAAGGCCTTCGGCCAAGCATAAAGCTGAATAACCCGTGTATGTTCCAATTTCAAGTATCCTCTTCGGGCAAATCATCTTTGCCAACATGCTCAATATTCTTCCCTGAAAATGACCACTCAACATTCTTGGCCGAAGCACTTCTAAATGAGTTTCTCGATCTATTGTATTCAATAAATTACTCTCAGGAGATGTGTGTGCAATAGAATATTCTTCTACCTTTTCTTCAATAAAATTCATATTAATAATTTAGTCGAAAATATGTATTTATTCACAATAAATACAAAAAGTTGAATAAATGAATTGAGCAGAACGAAATGGTAGTTAATCATTGAACAATAAATTCTAACTTTACCTCGCAAATTATAACGTATAAAATGACGATTTCTGAGATTCGTAAAAGTTTCTATCAATATTTTGAAAGCAAAGGACACAAGGTAATTCCTTCAGCGCCTATGGTCGTGAAAGATGACCCTACCTTAATGTTTATTAATGCTGGGATGAATCAATTCAAAGACTACTTTTTAGGAAATGAAATCCCTAAAAACAGACGTGTTGCAAATTCACAAAAATGCTTACGTGTTTCCGGGAAGCATAATGACCTTGAAGAGGTTGGCGTTGACACATATCATCATACGATGTTCGAAATGCTAGGGAATTGGTCATTTGGTGATTATTTTAAAGATCAAGCCATTGACTGGGCTTGGGACCTACTTACAGAGGTATACAAATTACCTGAGGATAGATTATACGTAACGGTATTTGAAGGAGATAAATCCGACAACTTAAAAATTGATCAAGAAAGTATAGAAATATGGAAAAAGCATGTTTCTGAAGAAAGAATAATTCCAGCATCTAAAAAAGATAATTTCTGGGAGATGGGAGAAGTTGGACCTTGTGGACCATGTACTGAAATTCATATTGATTTACGAGGTGATGAAGAAAGAAGTAAGATTGATGGGAAAACTCTTGTAAATAAAGATCATCCTCAGGTTATAGAAATATGGAATATTGTTTTCATTCAATTCAATCGAAATTCAGATAAATCTCTTGTGAATTTACCTGAAACCCATGTTGACACGGGCATGGGGATTGAAAGACTGGCTATGGCTTTGCAGGGTAAAATGTCAAATTATGATACTGACTTGTTTCAATCTTTGATACAAAAGATTGAGGAAATCGCAGGCGTAAGTTATGGAAAGGAAGAAACAACTGATATTGCTTTAAGGGTTATTTCAGACCACATAAGAGCAATTGCTTTTTCAATTTCTGATGGCCAGCTCCCTTCTAATACTGGTGCAGGTTATGTAATTAGAAGAATTTTAAGAAGGGCTTTAAAATATGCATATCAGAACCTAGATATTAAAACTCCATTTCTTGGGGAATTGGTTTCTGTTTTAGCTAAGGAAATGGGTGATGCCTATCCGGAGTTGATTCAACAACAAAAATTAATTAGTAAAGTAATTGAGGAGGAAGAAACCAGCTTTTATCGAACATTAGAGCATGGGATAAAAAGAATCGAACAGCTTATAGAAGATTCTAAAAAAGCTAAAAATAAATTACTCGATGGGAAAGCTGTATTTGAGCTTTATGACACTTACGGTTTTCCTGTGGACTTGACATCCCTATTGGCTAAGGAAAATCAAATGGGTATCGATTTAGAAGGTTTTAACTCCCATCTACAAGATCAAAAAAACAGGTCAAGAAATGCAAGTGCGATAGAAACAGATGACTGGATTCAGATTGGTAAGGATTCGGTTTGTGAATTCATTGGATATGATCGCATTGAAGCTGAAGTCACACTTCTTAAATACCGAAAAGTTGTACAAAAAGGAAAAACCATTTACCAATTGGTTTTTGACAAAACTCCTTTTTATCCCGAAGGAGGAGGCCAAGTAGGAGATTCTGGGTGGATTCAAAATGGTGAAAACAAGATCACTATTTTTGATACAAAAAGAGAAAATAATTTAATTGTACATTTCGTTAGCGAGCTACCACAATCTTTAGACTCCAAATTCAAAGCTTCAATTAATGTAGAGAAACGACTGAATACTGCACGAAATCATTCCGCTACTCACCTACTTCACCACGCATTAAGAACTGTACTGGGGACACATGTTGAGCAAAAAGGCTCATTGGTGAATTCAAAGCATTTGCGTTTTGATTTTTCACATTTCTCGAAGGTTACAGACGAACAGCTTATTGAAATTGAAAATATAGTTATCAGCAATATTGAAAAAAATATTGAGCTAAATGAAAAAAGAAGTATTCCAATAGCTGAAGCGAAAAAAATGGGTGCGATGGCCCTCTTTGGTGAAAAGTATGGAGAAACCGTACGCGTTATTCAATTTGAAAACTCTGTTGAGCTATGTGGTGGAATACACACTTCTTCTACTGCTGATGTCGGTCTATTTAAAATCACAAGCGAATCTGCTGTAGCAGCAGGGATTCGGAGAATAGAGGCGATTTCTGGAGATTGTGCACAAGAATACTTTAGAGAACGAACAGCAGAATTGGAAACCATTTCCGCATTACTCAAAAAACCAAAAAATATTGAAAAGTCCATAACTGACCTTATCGATAAGAATAGTGAGCTCTCAAAACAAATCGAGTTATTAAACAAGGAAAAGGCTGCTTTAATTAAAAAAGAACTCAAACAAAAAATACTTGAAGTTAATGGCGTGAATTTTTTAGGTGAGAAAGTCAATCTAAATACTGCTTCAATAAAAGATGTATTATTTCAATTAAAAGGAGAACAAAAGAACTTTGTTGGAATTCTTGCTAACGCAGAGCAAAACAAATGTGGCATTAGTGTTATCCTATCTGAAAATCTCATTGAAGATAAAAACCTAAACGCTGCCAAAATCATAAAAGAAATAAGTCATCATATTCGCGGTGGCGGAGGTGGTCAAGCATTTTTTGCAACAGCGGGAGGTAAGGACCAGAATGGCATTTTAACAGCAATTGACGAAGTAAAGGCTATGCTTTAAATTTGCATTTTATCGTGAAAAAACGGAAAAAATCACCAAATCGTTGATGACGATCCAAAATTTGACATTTAAGCAAATAATACACCAACAACGAGGTTTATTAATCCTATTTGTTCCATTGAAATATCAATAGGAATAATAACCTCTTATTAACATAGTCAGATTCCAATATAGGAAATCAGCATGGTTCTCAAAGACTTATTTTGCACAAAACGCATCAAAAAAATATAAAGTAATCAAATCTGAATCATAGAAATTAAGTAATATTAAATTTGTAATTTAATTCTTGTGAAAAAAGTTCTGATTATCACGTATTATTGGCCTCCTAGTGGAGGGAGTGGCGTTCAACGATGGCTTAAATATGTCAAATATCTCAGAGACTTTGACATAGAGCCTGTCGTATTAACTGTTAATCCTTTAGATGCCGTTTATCCGAATATTGACCCGAGTTTAAAAAAAGATCTTTCAGAGGATATTGAAATCCATTATGCTCGTGCGAAAAGCCCTTTAACCCTTTATAAGAAGATCCGTAAAAAACCTGTGCCCAAAAGTGGTTTTGCAGGAGAAACAAAACCCAATATACTTGATTCCTTTTTTAGATTCATTAGAGGCAACTTTTATATTCCAGATGCGAGAAAAGGATGGAATAAATCCGCATACAATACGGCAAAAAAAATTATAACTAAACATAAAATTGATACAATAATAACAAGTTCTCCCCCCCACTCTACACAGCTCATCGGATTAAAATTAAAAAAAGACCTGGGAGTTAAATGGATATGTGACCTAAGGGACCCTTGGACTGAATTATTTTATAATAAAGACTTGCATCAAACTTTTATCGCGAAAAGTATAGACAAAAAATACGAAAAAAAATGTCTTGAATCTGCTAATGAGCTTATAGTAGTTAGTAAAATCATATCCAATCAATTTGTAAAAAGCTATCCAAAAATAGCTTCTAAAATGAACATAATACCTAACGGCTATGATCCAGCCGATTTTAAACAGGTTAAAGAAATTATTACTGATTATAAATACATCAGTTATATCGGAAGCTTAGGGGAGATTTACCCTATTGATAAGATGATTAAAGCCTTTAAAAACCTGTGTTTAATGGAGCCCCATTGGAAACTAAGATTTGTTGGAAATATTTCTGATTCAACCAAAAGCATTGTCAATAAAAACGAGCTAGAAGCTTCTGTGGAATTCATTCCATACAGACCACATAACGAGGCCATTGAACTAATGGTAAACTCTCATATTTTACTTTTAATTATTCCAAAGCTAGAGGAAAATAAAGGGATACTAACAGGAAAGCTTTTCGAATATATCGCAAGTGGCACTCCAATAATCCTAATTGGCCCTCCAGACGGCGATGCTGCTGATATTCTTTCAGAGTTTAAAAACGTTAAAATCATCGATTATTCTGAGGATATTGATTTGAGCCAAATCACCGAAGAAATCGATCAGGAAAAATCAGATCCGTCCCTTTTTATTAAGTACTCTCGAGTTGAGCAATCAAAAAAAATAGCCGAACTTATAAAAGCAAATAATCTTGGTTAACCAAGAATCCAACTCAAAACATATTAACTATCTTTACACGAAAAGTACTGATATAAATAATATTGCATAAATGCAATGAATCTGTTTTATGGAAACAAAAGAAAATGTTAAAAAATTTTATGACGATTACATTCCTCGTCAAAAAAAATATGGAGTAACTCCACGGCATCACTTTATTCTTAAACGATTAAAACAATATGGTCTAAACTCAAATTCCAAGGTATTAGAAATTGGATGTGGAATTGGCACCTTAAGCTCCATAATTATTAAAGAGGTAAATAATGGATTTTTCTTAGGATGTGACATCTCCGAAGAAAGTATTAAAGTCTGTAAAGATGAACTTCATCGAAATGAAAATACTGATTTCATTGTAACTGACATGTCCGATTTTAATAGTGATATTAAATTTGACTACATCGTCCTTCCTGATGTATTAGAGCACATACCAGTATCCGAACATGCCAATATTTTTAATAAAATATCTTCGAATACACATGAAAACACGATCGTTGTAATTAACATACCTGAACCTAAATATTTAAATTGGATTAGAAATAATAAACCAGAATTACTCCAGATTATTGATCAATCTCTTTCCATGCAGGATTTATTAAATAATTGCTACCCGGCTGGATTTTATTTAGAAGAAATATTACCTTATGCTATACATACTAAAGTACCCAATTATTTGAGTATCGTATTGAATAAACAAACTACGCTAGAAGAAATGAATATGAAAAGTGGGGTTGGAAAAACATTGGATAATATCAAATTTAAGTTCTTTTAAATGAAGAAAAAGCTTTTATATTTTCATAACGGAAAATCGAGCTTTGTTGAAAAAGATATTTCTATTTTGAGTGAATGCTTTGATTTAAAAGAATTTGAATTTAAGACCAAACTCAAAATTTTAGTTCCATTTGAATTTATTCGTCAAATATTATTTCTTTTAAGACATTTAACTACAAAAAAATCAATAGTACAATTTGCAGGATATCATTCATTTTTCCCAGTAATTTTAAAAAAAATATTAGGAACTAAAGTCTTGATAATACTGGGAGGGACTGATTGTGTTAATTTTCCTTCTATAAAATACGGGTCATTTTACAAGAACCCTTTGAGGTTTTTTACATCATATAGTTTACATCATGCCTCTCTATTAAGTCCTGTCGATGAATCACTTATTCAGTACGAATACATCTATCAAAATGCTGATTTTAATGGTCAAGGGTTTTTATATCATTACCCTAAAATTAAAACAAGTTATAAGGTTATTTACAATGGATACAATTCTTCCAAATGGAAAATGGAAAAGAAAAACAAAAACACTTTCGTTACGATTGGTGCCAATTTAAATAGCAGATTTGCCTTCAAATTAAAAGGTATTGATTTATTTATTGAATTAGCCAAAAATATTCCAGATGGTACGTTTTACATTGTCGGTGGGAAAAGCTTAAAACAAAGTATTCCTTCAAACATGATACTTCTCGACAATATCCCTAATCATCAATTGCCTGATTTTCTGAGTGATAAGCAATTTTATGTACAGCTTTCAATGAGTGAAGGTTTTCCTAATGCTTTGTGCGAGGCAATGCTTAGCGGCTGCATCCCCATTGTTTCTTCAGTAGGAGGAATGACTATGATCGTTGAAAATTGCGGGATAATATTAGAAAAAAAATCTATTCATGAGTTGACCATGTCGGTCAAGAAATTGATGAAAGATGAGAAAGAAACAGACATATTATCAAAACAATCAAGGAAAAGAATTTCAGAGAATTTTACAATAGAAAATAGAGCTGAAAAATTAATTAAGCTAATTCAAAATTTGTAACTCAAAACAATTTAACTTTCGTTTTCGTCCGATGACCACAATTCACCTTTAATCTCTACAAAAAAGATTGCCATACAACTCAATAGTAGTAAAACCGAGCCTATTCCTGACACCAAAGATCCTGTTTCCATTGACTTAGGTTCAAATTTCCATTCTATTTTGTGTTTCCCTGCAGGAACCATCACCCCTCTCAATACATAATTTGTCCTAAAGTCTTCAACCTGATTACCATCAATGTAACAATTCCATCCTTCAGGATAATAAATTTCACTGAATACAACAGGACAAGCGTATTTATTATTACAAGCATACTCTAGATGATTTAATCCGTATTTGGTCAAAATTATTTCGGCAGTGGAATCTATTTCCAATGGAGCTTTAATGTTTTTAAATTCCTTATTGATCACTGCCGTTTTTCTTAAATTATTACTTGTATCACCAAGCGCTAACATTTCTTCATTCGCAGTATTAACCATTTTAATATTTTGGACATACCAAGCATTTCCTTGAGCCAAATTATTTGTTAATGCCGGCTTACTCGGATCAAGTATACAATACTTGGTGTTAAGCATGTTCAATATTGGAGTATACTGAAATACAGCTGGTCCAAAATTAGCAGCGTTTTGGGAAATTAACGCATGCTCTCTTTGAATATAAAAATCAATAAGCTCCTGATAACGCTTTAATTTGGCACCATGATAACCGCCAATACTCTTATGATAGTAACTTGTTTGGGTTTCAGCGAATGGATTACCTAGCTTTAAAACTCTATAATCTGAATTGAGATTAAGTGTAGCAAATTCAGCATGTAAGTTCTTGGTTTTTTCACTTTTAATGTTTTCATGTAAATAATGTGAGGACATTTTCTTCTTAAATTGTTCTACTTTTTTGTCAAAATTTAAAATGTTTGACTTTTCCCTATTCAAAATGCTCAAATCCGAGGAGGTTGCTAGCTGAGGCGGTATTTGAGTAAGACCTGCATTTTCATATTGATCCAACACCGGAAGTTCTTCACTATCTTTCAAATAATTTTGAGCAGATAATGATGCAATATATTGCCCTTCACCTCTTTTATCATCAATATCCTCATCTGAATTTAGATACCTCAATGAAATTCCAATATTATCCGTTGAAACAAGTAAAAGTAAACCAGCAGAAACCAACCATACAGAAGGTCTTTTAAGAATCATAAAATAAACGAAACCAAGAATTAAAAGTGAAAATAGAAAAGCTCTTCCAACATCATTTTTAAAGAGGAATTTTCGCGATTCTTTTATTTCAGTTTTAAGGTCATTCCAATATGTTTTAGCCTCAGGTTGTTTTTGTTCATCTATAATCTTTGAAAATTGTTTATTCTCTTCCGAAGTCATAAAATCGCCACTCATACCAGGAGAGAAATAAAGTAAGGCAAACAAGAATAATACCGAGCCCCCTGAAATAAAGAATTTTTGTTTCTTTGGGAATGAAATATTACCCTTAAATAAACCATCAACAAATAATATCGCCATCATCGGGATCAATACCTGAAGAATGACCAGTATCATTTTCGAATCTCTAAACTTATTATACATTGGAAACTTATGAATGAAAAAATCATTCAGACCACCTGGATCATTAGATGCCAATGACATGGCGAGAATAATCAAAAGTAAAACTGGCCATTTAATTGCATCCTTAAAGAATATAATTGCTAAAACAAACAATACAAATGTGACTACACCAAAATAGAAAGCACCACCACTAGCAGATTGCCCGCCCCAATACCTATTAATGGATTTTGTAAACCTTTCATCATTAGAGAATTGCTTGTCATTTGCAATATCTCTATCCGAAACATATTCCATAAGCTCTTCATCATCTCCAAAAATACCCCCGTGTTCTCCTCTTGCATTAGGAATGATCGTAGATAATAATTCACCTTCTCCATAATTATATTGTAGAATGTAATCAGTATCTAAACCACTTTTTTTAGACGATTTCATTGTTTTACCATCGGGCTCTATGGTTAAATCTGTTGTTCCTCTTGTTGAATACTGACTGTATTCTTGGGTAGTCATTATATTGCTCATAGAGGGCAGAACAGCAACAATAACTGCGACAAATAATGCCCCTAAAGGATAAAGTAAAGACTTATATTTTTTAGCTATTATGATTCGAGTAATTTCACCAACTGCAACAAAAGCCATAATAAACATCAAATAATAGGTCATTTGCAAGTGATTTGCAGATAGATTTAAGGATAAAAACAAGGCAAAAACAGCACTGCCTAGCAACCATTTACCTCGAAAAGCAAGAATCATTCCGCCCAATGCGGGAGCCATGTAGGCAATGGCATTGACCTTACTCATGTGGCCAGCTCCTATATACAGGACATTGATCGTTGAGAAACCAAAAGCTACTGCGCCAGCAATGGCAAGCCATGGATTAATTCGTAAACACATTAAAAGAATGTAAAACCCAAGCATGGCAATAAAAAGAATTCCTGCTGGTCTAGGAAGCCCCAGTTTTAATATCTGATCAATGGTATTGATGTAATTATTTGAATGAAGCACAGATATCTGATAGGCAGGCATTCCTCCAAACATTGAATTCGTCCATAATGGATCCGTCTCATTCATAACTCTCTGATCCGAAATCTCTTTTGACATCCCCTTGAACTGATTGATATCATTTTGTATCAGATTATAACCCGTAAATAACGGAGAGAAATATACCGACGCAAATATTACAAACACAAGAATGGCAACACCATGAGGTAGTATGCTCTTTAAGTTCCTATTCATACCTATTTATTTGAGTTAGAGTAGAGTTCAACATCATCACTGGAGATGATGGGCCCACATAAAATCACAAGTCGTTCAATAACATTTCTCAACTCACGTATGTTTCCTGTCCAATTTATACTTTGCAAGGTCTCTAAAGCATTATTTTCAAAACTTTTGGTCGGAACCCCTTGATCAGCACAGATCATCTTGATGAAATGATTTGCGAGTAAAGGAATGTCTTCTGCCCTATCATTTAGATCTGGAACATGAATAAGAATTACTGCAAGTCTGTGATATAAATCTTCTCGAAAATTACCTTCATTTATTTCTTTTCGTAAATCTTTATTGGTAGCTGCGATAACTCGACAATCTACTTTGATGTCCTTTTCACTTCCTACCCTTTGAATTACATTTTCCTGAAGTGCACGGAGCACTTTTGCCTGAGCACTGGCAGACATGTCACCTATTTCATCAAGGAACAAAGTTCCTCCAGATGCCAATTGGAATTTACCCTTTTTATCTTTTATGGCAGAGGTAAATGCTCCTTTAACATGTCCGAACAACTCACTTTCAATAAGCTCAGCGGGAATTGCTGCACAATTCACCTCAATAAATGGCATTTTTTTTCGATTCGAATTGTCATGTAATGAGCGTGCTACAAGCTCTTTTCCTGAGCCATTACCACCTGTAACGAGAACTCGCGCATCAGATGGCGCCACTTTTTCAATCATCTCTTTGATTTTATTTATGGCTTCTGTTTCTCCAACAATGGAGCTTCCTTTAAATTTTTTAACAACCGTTTTTAAGGATTTCGTTTCTTCTACGAGCTTATTTCGGTCCGTTGCATTCCTCAGTGTAACCAAAATTCTATTTAGGTCAAGCGGTTTTTCAATAAAATCGAAAGCACCATCTTTGATGGCCTGAACAGCTGTTTCAATATTTCCATGACCACTTATCATGATAATTGGTGTTTCAATATTTAGCTTCATTGCATTTGATAAAACATCTATTCCATCCATTATAGGCATTTTGATGTCACAGAAAATGAGGTCATATTCATTTTTTTGTAGTTTCTCTATGCCCTCTTTTCCATTTTCAGCCTCCTCGACATTACAATCCTCAAATTCTAAAATTTCACGTAAAGCCCTTCTTATGGCTTTTTCATCATCGATAATCAGTATTTTCATTTTTCTAGTTTACTTTTCGTTCCAGCATAGGAACAAATTTAAATGTTCCAAAATCCTCTTCACTGACATTTCCCTCGAAATCTTTTGTCAGCTTAATCATTTTTTGCTCCTTACCAGCACCTACAGGTATTACAAGAATACCACCATTTTTAAGCTGACTCAATAACTCCATGGGTATTTCAGGAGCGCCACAAGTTACCAAAATTCTGTCGTATGGTGCATATGTCTTATTTCCCTTATAGCCATCTCCAAAGAATAGTCGGGCCGAAAATTTAAAAAAATCAATCATCCCTTTCGCTTTTTTATGCAATTCTTTATGGCGTTCTATACTAAAAACTTTTGCTCCCAACCTACAAAGTATACAAGTTTGGAAACCAGACCCTGTGCCAATCTCTAAAATTTTCATCCCCTTTTCAACCTCAAGCAGCTGCGTCTGAAAAGCTACAGTATAAGGGTGTGAAATTGTTTGATCCGAACCAATTTGAAAGGCCATATTTTTATATGCTTGAGCGTCAAAAACCAAATCCAAAAAGTAATGTCGTGGTATCGTATCAAATGCTTCTAAAATACTTTGATCTTTAATGTCCATTTCTTTTAGTTTGGATATCAACATTTTCCTTTTCCCTTTATGCTTATACGTATCTTGTAAATGCTTCATTATTATATTTCAGTAGTGCCTCAGGGCCAATAAATAATTAGTTAAATAATACCAACAAATTTAATTTGAATTATCGATATAAGTACGGATTAACATATTTAAATTCTTAACTTTGACACCCAGTTTGTTGGTGCATTTCATGCAGTTCATTTATGGAAAAGGAAAAAAACTTAAATTGGTACGTAATTAAGACACGTTCACGGTCGGAAGATAAAGTTGCTCAAAGAATTAATGCTATAGGAATGCATGTCTATTTGCCATTACAAAAAACGATTCGTCAGTGGAGTGACAGAAAAAAGAAAATTGAGGTGCCTTTAATTCCAAATACCCTTTTTGTAGAAACAGATCAAAAATCACTGAATCAATTGTATAACATCCCAGGATTTCATTCTATATTAAAATTTTTGGGTAAACCTGCTTTAGTAAGGCAAAATGAAATAAATAACTTAAAATTACTTCTTCAAGAAAATATTGAAATTAAAAAGGAAGATTTTCGGGAATTTAAAAAAGGTGAATCCATCGAGGTTATTCGTGGTCCAATGCAGGGTATTATTGCAACTTCTATTGATGATGGTCGTACACACAAACTGATTGTTGAAATTGAAAGTATGGAGCAACGCTTCATCGTTCATATACCAAAATCATGCGTTCGAAAAATTTGAATCAAATGTGTGATATATTTTTTTACGTGATCGCATACATTTTATGGGACTCACGACCGGCGAAGCCATATTTTTAGTTTATGATAAAGAAAATTTTAGTTACAGGAGGTGCAGGATTTATTGGATCGAACATGTGTGAGTATCTATTAGATTTAGAACTTGAAGTGGTGTGTCTTGATAATTTCATAACAGGTAAGCGAGAAAACATCGAAACTGCGCTCAAAAACAAAAAATTCGAATTAATCGAAGGTGATATTCGAAATATAAATGATTGTCAACGTGCCATTAAAAACGTAGATGCCGTATTACATTTGGCTGCTCTCGGTTCTGTTCCAAGGTCCATTGCTGATCCAATTACAACCAATGACATTAATATCAATGGTTTTTTAAACATGATTGTAGCCACTAGAGACGCAGGTATTAAACGTTTTGTTTATGCGGCAAGTTCATCTACTTACGGAGATTCTGAATCACTTCCAAAAATTGAAGAAATTATTGGAAAACCTCTATCTCCTTATGCCATTACAAAATATGTTGGTGAATTATACGCAGATGTATTTTCAAAAACATATGGTGTTGAATGTATTGGCTTAAGATACTTTAATGTGTTTGGTCGAAAACAGGATCCTGCAGGGGCATACGCTGCAGTTATTCCAAAATTTACAGACCTCCTCATCGATAATAAACCGCCAACAATTAATGGAGACGGCTCTTTTTCACGAGACTTCACCTATATAGACAATGTTATACAGATAAATCATTTGGCACTAACGACATCTAATCCAGATGCGATCAATCAAGTTTACAATGTGGCCTACGGTGAAAGTTCTACATTGAATGAACTATTTGAGGAAATTCAAACCAATTTATGTGCATATATTCCTGAAGTAAAAAACATAAAACCTATATACGGGCCTTTTAGAAAAGGAGATATCCCTCATTCTTTAGCGTCGATAGACAAAGCAAGAAGCTTATTGGGATACAATCCTGAATTCTCTTTGACCGAGGGGTTGAAGCACACAATAAAATGGTATTACGAATCAACTGCATCTAAATAAATTGAATATTCTAGACCTTATAGGAAGATCAAGCCCCCTTTTCAAACGCGACATTGAGCAATTTGATAATGAATTAAACAAAAAAATATCAAAATCTTCCTTTCTTATACTTGGAGGAGCAGGATCTATTGGTCAAGCCGTTGTCAAAGAAATTTTTAAAAGAAATCCGAAGATTATTCACGTGGTTGATTTGAGTGAGAATAATTTAACAGAATTGGTTAGAGACCTTAGAAGTTCAGTAGGATATATTCCGGGAGACTTTAAAACATTTGCTCTTGATATAGGCAGTCATATTTTTGATGTCTTTATGTCTGACGGTAAAGGGTATGACTATGTATTGAATTTTACTGCAATCAAACATGTTAGGAGTGAAAAAGACCCCTACACCCTATTGAGAATGATTGAAACTAATATTTTCAATACGGACAAAACCATAACACAAGCCATAGAAAACAATTGTAAAAAATACTTTTGTGTATCCACAGATAAAGCTGCGAATCCAGTCAATTTAATGGGAGGTACAAAAAGAATCATGGAAAAAGTACTCATGAATCGAAGCCAAGACATTTCCCTCTCGACTGCTCGTTTTGCTAACGTCGCTTTCTCCGATGGTTCACTTTTACATGGTTTTAATCAAAGAATTTTAAAAAAACAACCCATAGTCGCACCGAAAGATGTTCGTAGGTATTTTGTAACTCCCGAGGAATCTGGACAATTGTGTATGTTTGCGGCAATATTCGGCGAAAACAGGGACATTTATTTTCCTAAATTATCAGAGCATTTTCACCTAATGACATTTTCCGATATTGCGGTGTCCTTTCTTGAAAACTTAAATTACACCCCGTACATATGCAAGACGGAAGATGAAGCCAGGTCTAAAATCAATGAATTGATAAAGAAAAAGCAATGGCCTTGTCTTTTTATTGAATCAGATACTACCGGAGAAAAAGGATTTGAGGAATTCTATACAAAAGATGAAGAAATTGAAATGACTAAATATAATGACATTGGTATCATTAAAAATAAGCATTCAAGTTTTGATCATATTGATCTTAAAAGACTTAGGAAAAAGTATACGACTTGGCTTGAAAATGGTAAATTATCAAAGGAAGACGTTGCCAATGAACTCATGCATTACCTTCCTGAAATAGAATATAAGGATATTGGGAAATATTTAGACGATAAAATGTGATGATAATTTCCAATAAAAGAATGAGAATAAAATGAATACTGGTAAAATGAATGAACTAATCAATATAGAAGAACATATTGCATACAAGGATTTTAAAATAAGTGACGCTGCGAGTAAGTTAGAAAACTTAAAATTAAATCCTGTTCTTTTTCTCGTAAATGAAAACAAAGAGTTTGTTGGGTCTATCACAGATGGTGATATTAGAAGAGCACTCATAAAAGGAGTGAAAATAGATTCAAGTATAAGCGAAATAGTACAAGGGAATCCAATTTTTATTAAGAAAGACGAAATCAACGTAAATAAAATAAAAGAATGGCGAAATAGTAACTTTAAGGTCATCCCGATTTTAGATAAAAAAAATAGAATTGTCGATTTATTAAATTTTAGATTAGAAAAAAATTACCTGCCAATTGACTGCATCATTATGGCTGGCGGAAAAGGGGAAAGGCTTCGTCCCTTAACTGAAAGTATTCCAAAACCGTTATTACCAATTGATGGAAAGCCTATTATTGAATATATCATTGACCATTTTAGATCTTTTGGCGTCTCAGATTTCTTAATTACCACGAACTACTT
>Ga0257121_1001546_pt1 | contig 17172 bp, 19 predicted proteins | sample SI106_100metaG_FD_190180 | JGI IMG/M metagenome (GOLD analysis project Ga0257121, IMG submission 190180) | Marine microbial communities from Saanich Inlet, British Columbia, Canada - SI106_100 | ecosystem: Environmental > Aquatic > Marine > Inlet | place: Canada: British Columbia | collected... | reverse complement strand
ATTTTTTATCTTTAATCATTAGTTTCTCCTCTTATAGTTAATTAACGTTGCAAGTTAATTATAATTAAACATCAGAGTCTATAGCAAAAGTGCCCCATACCTATTTAAGTACAATCAGAGGTAGAATGATTTGATTTAAATTAATTTATTTAGTAATAAAAACTTAATTTACTTTATTCTTACAGCTTCCATTGTTGAAAAACTCATCAATATTATCTATTGCTAAATTGGCCATTGCAGTTCTAGTATCTTTTGTTGCACTCCCAAGATGAGGTAAAATAAAAGCTGTTTTAATTTTTAAATAACCAGGATTTAAATTTGGTTCTCCTTTATAAACATCTAAACCAGCTGCATAAATTTTTCTTCTATTTAAAGCATCAATTAATGCTTCATCATCAACAATATCTCCTCGTGCAACATTGGTAATTACTGCACCTTTTGGAAAATATTCTACTGTTTCTTTATTAATTAAATTTACAGTTTCTTTTGTAGCAGGACAACAGATTGATAAAACATCTGATACTGAAAAAAGACTTTTTAAATTATCATGATAAATGGCATCCTGTTCTTTTTCTTCACTTAATTTAGAACGATTATGATAATGAATTATCATTCCAAGTGACTTTGCAATTTTTGCAATCTTTTGTCCAATTCTTCCCATCCCTAAAATACCAAGTCTAGTTCCTGTTAATTGTTTTCCAATTAAATAATCTGCAGACCATTTCCAATTACTTTCTTTTGCTGCCTCAATTCCTTCAGCTGCCCTTCTACACGCTCCTAAAATAAGAAGAATTCCAATTTCAGCTGTAGCATCTGATAAAACTTCAGGAGTATTGGTTACAGCTATTCCTCTTTTTTTAGCCGCTTCTAAATCTATGTTTCCAAATCCAACTGCAAAGTTAGAAATGACTTTAATTGTCTCTGGAAGTTTATTGATTGTGTCTTCATCCATCTTATCTGTTAAAGATGTTAATACTGCATCACACCCTTGACTTAATTCTATTAACTTTGATTGCGAGTAAAGTTCATCATTAGAATTCAATGTTGCATCAAAAATATTTTGTGCTTTATCTTCACAATCTTTAAGCAGCTTTCTTGTAACTAATATTTTCTTCATAGTTAATCCCTTTGTAATACTTGTGGTTTTGGACCTCCTGTGTACCAATCTAAAACTTCAATTGTATGCACAATTGGAACTTTTGTACCATGAGAAATTTGGGTAATACAACCAATATTTCCGGTTGAAATAAAATCAGGTTTTAAGCTCTCTATATTGTTTACTTTTTTACTAAGCAATTGTTTGGCTATTTTTGACTGCAAAATGTTATAGGTACCTGCTGAACCACAACAAATATGTCCCTCGGGAATTTCGAGAATTTCGTTATTTGTTTTTTCTAAAAGAGAAACTGGTTGTGAATGAATTTTTTGGCCATGTTGCATAGAGCAAGCCGAATGATAAGCAACTTTATATTTTTTGTTTTTTTCTTTAATGTCTAATTTCAAACTTTCAAAAATGTATTCTGAAATATCTCTAGTTAAATTAGAAATAATCTTTGCCTTTTTGCTTAATTCCTTATCGTCTCTAAAAATAAATCCATAATCTTTCATTGTAGTGCCACAACCAGATGTATTTGATAAAATTGCATCTAAATTACTTTTTTGATGTTCATCATACCAAGTATTAATATTATTTTTAAAATCTTGATGTGCATTCTCCTCTTTACCCAAATGATGGTTTAAAGACCCACAACATTTAATTTTTTTTGGAACTACAACCTCAACCCCATGTCTATTCAATAGTCTTATAGTTGCTTCATTTATCTGTGGAGAAATTTCTTTTTGAACACAACCTGTTAACAAAGCAACTCTCGCAACTTTCTTTTTACCTGTAGCCTTATAAATTTCTTTATTAGCCAATCTTTTTTTTGGAAAACTTGTTGGCATTAAATCTATCATACCTCTAATTTTTGAAGGCATTAAAAATTTAAGAGGTTTGCTTAATCTAACCAAAAAACTTGATAGTCTAAAAACTTTTGTATTTGGAAGAGTGATAGATAAAAAATATCTTATTAGTTTATCAAAGAGAGATCTTTTATAATTTTTTTCTATATATTTTTTACCATGATCAATTATATGCATATAGTTTACACCGGCAGGACATGTGGTCATGCAACTATAACATGATAAACATCTATCAATATGTTTAACAACTTTCTCTGTGGGTTTTCTATTATTTTCTAACATATCTTTAATTAAATAAATTCTTCCACGTGGGCCATCTAGTTCATCACCTAAAAGTTGATATGTTGGACAAGTCGCGTTACACATTCCACAATGCACACATTTTTTAAAAACTTTTTCTGTAGCTAAATTATCAGAATTTTGTAATTGTTTTTCTGTAAAATTAGTTTGCATTAAACTCCTCTATACATTTTACCTGGATTTAAAATCCTTTTAGGATCAAAACTTTTTTTAACTTTTTCTGATATCATTAAACGAATATCATCAATTGTAAAAATTGGTTCTCCATAATCATAATCTGACGATGTTTTGATGATCGTCAAATACCCACCATAATCTTTCGCCATTTTTTTAAGTTCTTTTATTTTTTGTTCTTTTTTCAATTGGACTTCAATCCAAAATAATGATCCACACCAATCAACATAATATTTATGTTTATTCTCAAGATATTTAATTAGTTTTGATCCATTAGAAGGCGGAATAACTAGTCTCAAAACATTATTGTTAGTTTTTTCGAACAATTCTAAATTACTCACTTTTTTCCAAAAAGGTTCTGACTGATAAAAATCTAAAATTGAAAAATCAAATTCATTCAAATTAAGTTCTTTTCTTAAAATTTTTATTTTTTCATTTATTGAAATTTTATCTCCTTCAATTCTAAAAGCTAAAAATGAAGCATTAGATTTCAAATCATTAAACTTAAAAATATTATGTTTATTCAATACAAAATCATTATTTTTTTCTTCAGGTATATATATGGCACCAGAAATTTCACTACTCGAACCAGATAATTTATCAAATAATTCAAATATTTTATTTGGTTCATTAATATAAACAACAACAGTATTAGAGGAATCTTTTTTCGGTAAAACCTTAAGCGTAATCTCTGTTAAAGCAACTAAAGTGCCAAAAGATCCAGCAATAAGTTTTGATAAATCGTATCCTGTAACATTTTTGACAACTGTTCCACCTGATTTTATTATGTCTCCTTTTCCATTTACGCCTCTAAAACCTAAGATATGATCTCTCACACTCCCAACTTTAAATCTTCTTGGACCTGCATAGTTACATGATAAATACCCTGCTAAAGTACCTTTATTAGATTTACCGTCTTTAATAAAACCAAAATCAATTGGCTCAAATGCTAGCTCTTGATTGCGTTTGGTTAATATTTCTTCAATTTCACTAATTGGCGTACAAGCTTTAACTTTTATATAAAGTTCCTCAGGTTTATATTCAATGATACCTGACAACTTTGATAGTGAAGTTGTATTTGCAGATTGAGTTTTATTACCAATATAATCTTTTGAATTAGTTCCTATAATTTTTGTTGGAGAATCTGATTTATAAAATTCTTTAATTAGTTCTGACACTTCTAATTCATTTTTTGGAAAATAAATATTATTAGAATCTTGGAAGATCTGGGAATTTATCTTTGTTTTTGTGGACATGAACCCTTCCTTGTTCTGCGCATTTTCTAAGTATTGGATATACCTTGCCTGGATTTAACAAATTTTTTTCATCCAATGACTTTTTAATATTTAATTGTTGTTCTATATCAATGTCATTAAACATTTCACACATTAATTCTCTTTTTTCAACTCCAACACCATGTTCTCCAGTTATCACACCACCAAGTTTTACACATGTTTTTAAAATTTCAGTTCCAAATTCTTCTGTCTTTTTTAATTGTTCTTTATCATTTCCATCAAACATAATTAGTGGATGTAAATTTCCATCACCAGCATGGAAACAATTTGCAACTGGTAAATTATATTTTTCAGATAATTTTTTTATCGCTAGCAGAGCCTCTGCTAGCTTTCCTCTTGGAATTGATCCATCCATACAATAATAGTCTGGTGCCATAGCTCCACATGCTGGAAAAGCTGCTTTTCTTCCTACCCAAAATGAAAGTCTCTCTTTTTCATTTTTACTCAATTTAAGACTAGAACAATTATTTTTTTTGCAAATAGTTTCAACTTTTTTAATCAATTCATTTACTTCTGACTCTGTTCCATCAAGCTCTACAATTAATAATAATTCTGCTTCTCTGGGGTAACCAGCCTTGCTAAAGTTATCCGTAGCCTCTATTAAGGCTTTATCCATTATTTCCATTCCAGCAGGAACTATACCACTTGAAATAATTTCTGATGCAGCGTCCGCCCCTTCTTTAATTGAAGGAAAACCAATTAATGCTGCTTTAACTACTTGTGGTTTTTTTAAAATTTTAACAGTTACTTCTGTTAACACTCCCAACAATCCTTCAGATCCACAAATTAAACCCATTAAATCATAACCCTCTTGATCTAAAGATTTACCTCCAAATCTGCAAATGGTTCCATCCATCATTACCATTTCAGCGCCAAGAATATTATTAGTTGTTGTGCCATATTTTAATGAATGAACACCTCCAGAATTTTCAGCAACATTTCCACCAATAGAACAAGCTAACTGACTAGATGGATCTGGGGCATAATAAAAACCTTTGTTCTCAACTGCATATGTTATTCCAAGATTTGTTACTCCTGGCTGTGTTACAACACATTTATTTTCATAATCAATTTCTAAAATTTTATTGAATTTACCCAAACCTAAAAGTATTGCATCTTGCAATGGTAGAGCTCCTCCAGATAAACCTGTGCCTGCTCCTCTGGGCACAACTTTTATATTTTCTTCATTACAATATTTTAATATATCACTTACTTGTTTAGTGTTGTCTGGCAATACTACAGCTAAAGGTGTTTGAGTATAAACTGATAAAGCATCAGTTTCATAAGGTCTCACTTCATCTGCTTCACTTAAAATATTTTCAGCGTTTTTTACAAATTTTGATAATTTTTTAACAATCTCTTTTTTTCTAATTAAAATTGATTTATCAACTTTTGGCAAAGCTATTTCAGACATAGCTTTAACCTAACATTTTTTTGATATTTTCCAATGCGTTAGAAATGTTATCTTGAGAGGCAGCAAAACTAAATCTTACATAATCTTTACAAGTTTTGCCAAATGCGGTTCCTGGGACTATTGCAACTCCAGCTTCATGCATAGCTCTTTTACAAAACTCAGTTCCATCCATTCCAGTTCCAATTACTTTTGGGAAAGCATAAAATGCTCCACCCGGTAAACTACACTCAATACCTGGCAAACTATTCAATCCGTCATGAATTAATTTTCTTCTTTGAGAAAACTTATCCATCATTTTATGTATAGAGTCATCTGGACCATCTAAAGCTGCAATTCCCGCAAATTGGGCAGCAGCATTTACACATGACACGCTATTAATTAATAGTTTATTAACATGCTCAACTAAATTTTCTGGCCAAAAACTCCAACCTAATCTCCATCCAGTCATTGAATAAGCTTTACTCCAGCCTTCTAAAACAATTAATCGATCTCTTAACTCTGGATAGTTAAAAAATGATGGCATATCTTTTCCATCAAAAATTTGTCTGCTGTAAATTTCATCACTTAAGATTGTTACGTGTGGATATTTTTTTAATCCTTCTGCTAACTTATCTATCTCTGGTTTTTCAACAAAACTTCCCGTAGGGTTATTTGGATTAATTAAAATTAACAATCTAGTTTTGTCAGTTATTAAAGACAAAATTTTATCAGCACTAAATTTTAAATCTTTATCTTCTGTTAAATCATAAGGAACAGCTGTTGAGCCTGTATAATTAATCATAGACTCATATATTGGAAAAGCAGGTGTTGGGTGAATTATTTCCGCTCCTGGCTCACCAAAACATTGAATTGCATAATGCATAGTTGGTTTACCACCTGGCATAATTAGAATTCTCTCAGCACTTACATCAGCATCATAACGTCTCTTGACCCATCTTGTTACAGCTTGTCTACATTCTAGTATTCCATTTGACATAACATAACCATGATGACCATCATCTAAAGCTTTTTTAGCAGCCTCCACTACGTGTTTTGGAGTTTTAAAATCAGGTTGACCAAGGCCTAAGTGTATCATTGGGTTTCCTGCTGCCTCTAATTTTTTTGCTTCAGCTAAAACACTAAAAGCTGACTCAGTTCCAAGACGATTTAAACTTTCTGCTAACTTCATAAACTCTCCCTAATAACTATTTTCTATAAATTAATTTTGTTCTGTTAAGTTCCTTAATATTTTTACATCCCATTAATACCATATTTCGATTAATTTCATCATGCATATTCTGCAACAAACATTCAACACCAGCTTGACCTCCAGCACCTAAAGAAAATAAAAACATTTTACCAAAACTACATGCTGTCGCACCCGCTGCTAATGCTTTTAAAACATGTGTTCCCCTTCTAATTCCACCATCTAAAATAATTTCAAGCTTATCACCTACTGCATCTGAAATTTCTTTTACTTGATCAAAAGGAGATCTTGATCCATCTAACTGTCTGCCTCCATGATTTGAAATCATTATAGCTGTACAACCAATATCAATTGCTCTTTTTGCATCTTCAACTGACATCACACCTTTAAGAGCAAAAGGTTTGTTCCATTTTTTTGCACAGTACTCAGCATCTTTCCAATTCATAGCTGGGTCGTATTGTTCATTAATATATTGGATTACCGATTTTGAAATATTGGTTCCTTTATCTGTTTTATTTTTTACGTTGGCTAATTCAAATTTTCCATGTGTAAAATAGTTGAATACCCATTCTGGATGCATTGCAAAACTTATTAAACTTTGAAGTGTGAGTTTTGGTGGTGTGGTAAATCCTGTTCTATGATCTTTTTCCCTATTTCCAGCAACTAATGTATCAACTGTTAAGCACATTCCATCATAACCAGATACTCTGCATCTCTCAATTAAGTCATCTGTAATTGATTGATCTTTATGAACATAAAGTTGAAATAATTTAGGTCCTTTAGAAATCTCAGCAATTTCCTCAATTGTATTATTTGCCATTGTAGACATGCTATAAAAAGTTCCAAACTTTTCTGCAGCTCTGGCTGAAGCTTTATCACCATCGTGATGATAAAGTCTTTGCATTGCTGTTGGTGATAAAAATATTGGCATATCTATTTTTTTACCAAAAACAGTTGTTGATAAATCAGGCTTTCCTACACTTGCCAGAACATTAGGTACCAGATCACAATCATTAAATGCATCTGTATTTCTTTTTAGTGTAACTTCATCATCTGCTCCACCATCTATATAATGAAAAATTGGTGAAGGTAATTTTTTTTTAGCGAGTTTTCTAAAATCACTAAAATTGTGACAATCTTTTAAATTCATAAAGTAAGATTAAAAGTTTTTAAGAATATTAAACATATAACTATTTGCTCCAGGATTTTTATCTCCTATGCTAGCATTAGAAAGATGATTATATGAAAAACCTAATTCTGTACTTTGCGATAGATCAAGTGATAATTGCACTTCACTTTTAAATTCAATTATATGTCCAAGATCTTTGCCATCTCCTTCGTGATATAAACCTGGCATAAAACTTGGTGTGATGTTTAAAGCACCAATTTTATATTCAGCCTGTATACCAGTATAAAGATAACCTGCGTTATCAGCAGTTATAAATATACCCGTAATGGGTGAAATATTTCCTAAAAAAGTGTCTCTGTTTAAATTTTCATTTTGATGCTGAAAACCAATGAGTGTAGATCTTTTTCCTTTATCACTAAAGTCAAACATACCAGTGTAAACATTAAACTCTGTACTTTGATCGTCAATTTTTATTCCCTCAGCATTTAATGCAAATGCTGAAAATACAAAAAAAAGAGTTAAACAAAAATTTTTTAAAATCATATTGGATATATTATTTTTTAATTATAAAGTTTTTGGAGATTATTGCACCTCCAATTAAAAATATCAATATTGGTAATAACCATAAGATATATGTGTTTTTATTAAGTTCTGGATCATACAAAATCCATTCTCCGTATTTTTCTTTAAAAAAATCATAAATTTGAGTTTCAGAAAAACCTTCTTCTATCTTTTTATCTATTAAAACTTTCATACTGATCGCAAATTCAGAATCTGAGTCATAAACAGATTGACCTTGACAAATTAGACAACGAAGATTTTTGGTTATTTTATTTTTCATATCTTCATTGCTTGCTTTTAAGTGATTGAAGGAAAAAATAAGAAAAATGATAAAAAATAATTTTAATATTTTCATTTTATTAATGATTTAATTTCTTTAAATAATTTCTTGTTAAGTGGCCCGATATATCTTTTTATTATTATTCCGTCATTAATTAAAAATGACTCGGGTACTCCATATGCACCCCATTCAATTGCATTAACACCGTTTTGATCAAAAATTATTTTTTTGTAAGGGTTACCAAATTCAGCTAAAAAAAATTTAGCATTAACCTTTGTGTCTTTGTAATTTATACCAATTAGCTCTACTTTTTTACTTTTACTTAAATCCATAAGCAAAGAATGCTCTTGTCTGCAAGGAACACACCATGAGGACCAGATATTCAATAAGTAAAATTTATCTGATTTAAATAGATCTGATGAATTTACTGTTTTATTTATATAAAATAATTCACCATTAAATAATGGTATTTTATTATTAATTTTTGTTTCTGGAGTATAAATATTTGTGTTCTGCAATCCTTTATAAAAAAATATAAAAATAATTATAAAAATTGATGTTATAAATATTAGTAATAATTTATTTTTCATATTCTTTTTTAAAGAAACTCATTAATCCACCAAAACTAATTAATAAAACGGAAAACCAAATCCATAACATAAAAGGTTTAACTTGGTATCTAACATTAAAATAATCTTGATTTTGAACAATATTAATAACTATAAATTTATCTGACATTAATGTGGTTTTAATGTCTGCTTCACTAGTTACAATATTGGGCTTATTATAAATTCTTAATTCAGGTGATAAATTTTCATTTACTCCATTTGAATTTTCTATAATGAAATTTGTTACTATAGATTCATAGTTTTTTTCTTTTTTTTGACCAATACTTTCAAATACTATTTTTGTTTTTGAATTTTCAAAAGTTTCACCCACTTTTAAATTTGTAACTATTTCGCTCGAAAATAAATTGTTAAACAAGATACTTAAAATTAATAAACTAAATCCAAAATGAGCAATATTTTGTGACAAATTGCTATATTTTTTAATAAAAAAATCTCTTAAAGTTATGAAAAATAAATAAAGAGCACTTGATACTAAAATTGTATTTAGAAGAAAGTTTGAGTCAAAATTTTTGACGATTAAAAAAGATAATATAATAGAGATTACAAGTAATAATATTAAATAAACTCTATCTTCTATATTTGATTTGATCCATTTTAATTTAGGTCCAATGGCCATAGCTATTAAGAAAGGAATTAAAAATGGAATTATCAATTTATGGTAAAATGGTGGTCCTACAGATATTTTTTGGGATGATAAAACTTCAAGAAATATTGGATAAATAGTTCCTATTAGCACTACTGATAAAAAATACATCATAAACCAATTATTAATTATTATTGATGTTTCTTTACTTAACCAAAAAAAACTATTTGGAATATTTTGACTACTTTTATGAAAAAAGAAAAAAATAAACAGAGAGATAAAAATTAAAGAGAATAAAAAAACTAATATAAATAAACCTCTTTCTGGGTCATTTGCAAAGGTATGAACAGAATTAAGAATTCCAGATCTTACTAAAAAAGTACCACACATACTTAATGTAAATGTAGAAATAGATAAAATGATCACCCATGATGTTAAAACTTGTTTTTTTTCTAATACTAGAATGCAGTGTAAAAGTGTTGTTAATGCTAACCAAGGCATTAAGGAAACGTTCTCAACTGGATCCCAAAACCAAAATCCACCCCAACCCAATTCATAATAAGCCCAGATTGATCCCAACAAAATTCCTAAAGTTAAAAATACCCAAGAAACAACAATCCATTTTTTAATATGTGATGCCCATTCTTTAGAAACTATATTAAGACAAGTTGCAGCTAAAGCCGATGAAAATATAATTGATGAGCCCACATAACCTAAATATAAAATTGGTGGATGTATTGCTAAAGCAGGATCTTGCAATATAGGATTAAGACCCAAACCCTCCTCTGGTATTGGGTAAAGATAATTAAATGGATTTGATGTTTCAATTAAAAAAATAAAAAAACCTATAATTATAATTTGCTGAAATATTAAAGTTAAAATTCTATATTTTAACGGTTTGTTTTTGGTTTTTAAAAAAAAAATAAAAATAAATAAAGTTAATACTAACAACCATAGCAATAAACTTCCCTCATGATTTCCCCATGTACCAGCTATTTTATAAAAAAGTGGTTTTGTAGTATGTGAATTATTAAAGACAGTTTCATTACTAAAATCAGATAACACAAAAGAAGTAATTAAACATAAAAAACTAATTACAACCAAAAAAAATTGTAAAAATGTAAATGATAAAATTTTTGTATTTAATATTTTAGAGTTTTGAAAATTTTTAATTGAAAAATAAACAAGAATTAAACTAAAGCATAATCCTAAAACTAATGAATAATGTCCAATAGTGCTATAAAACAATTTATTTCTCCTCTAATGCTGCTTTTACTTCTGGCGGCATATAGTTTTCATCATGTTTAGCTAAAATTTTTGTAGCAGAGAAAAAATTTCGATCTTTCAGAAATCCTTCTGCAACCACACCTTTTTCTTCTTCAAAAAGATTTGGTATGGCTCCAGTATAGCTAACATTTATTTCATTTTTAAAATCTGTAATTATGAAATTGATTTCATTGGCACTAACATAAATTGAATTTTTTTTAACCATACCTCCAATTCTAATTTTTTTTTTATCTAACTCTGCAGATAAATGAATTTCAGATGGTGACTGAAAATAAACAACATTTTCTTCAAGGGATTTTAGAACCAGAAAAACTGTTAAAATTAAGGTAATTAAAATAATTACTACAAACAAAAATCTTAATTTAACTTTACGACCATACATGGTTTAAAAGTTAATTGTTTGTGACGTTAGCTAAAATTTCTTTATTAATTCTTTGTGATTTTGCAGATTTAGCTTTCTCTGTATTAAGAGATCCAAACTTAGCAACAAATTTGTTTTGTTCTTTAACAAATTGAATTTTTGTAACTAAATACAGCCCTGCAAAGCTCAAAAGAGTAAAGCCGAAAGCAGACAAGACGTAAGCTTCGTATCCGTTCATAAAAAGTAATTCATTGATCATAATCTATCTAGGCCTTTATTTTTAATTTTTATCAGTTCTGTATTATATTTCATTAAAAAAATTAGCAATGAAAAAAGTGCAAATGCCGCAGTCATTATTAATAAAGGAAAAAGCATTGATGAATGAATCGAGCTTTTGGACAAAATATTAATAGATGCTGGTTGATGAAGTGTATTCCACCAATCAACAGAGTATTTAATAATTGGAACATTAATAATTCCTAAGATTGTAATAATAGTACTAATTTTAAAAACTTTTTCTTCATTTTCATAAATTTTCCACGAAATTAAATACATTGCATAGAACAATACTAAAATTAACATCGAAGTAATTCGAGCATCCCACGCCCACCAAGTTCCCCAAGTGGGTTTGCCCCAAATGGAGCCTGTAACCAGTGCAATTATATTAAAAACAAAACCAGAAGGTGCTAAACTCTTAGAAATTAAAAAAAAATTTTTATTCTTAAAAACAAATCCACTAATTGATAAAAAAGTTATGGATGAAAAAATTCCTAAAGAAATCCAAGCAGCTGGAACATGTACATACATAATTCTAACAGCATCACTTTGTTTATAATCTTCTGGAGATAAAATTAGTGCTTCAGTTAATCCGACAGAAAGCACAATAACAAATAAAAATAAAATATATTTTGGGGCTTTAGAAGTTATCTGAAAAATTTTGCTTGGTTGAAAAAGTTTAAACATATCTATTTATTGATGTTTATTATGAAAAGGATTTCCGATCAAGAATGCAGAGGGAGATAATAATTTAAAATTAACGTTTAACATCCTTGATCAGAATATAAAAATAATTTAGCTAACTTATATGGCCTAGATTTGAGCTAAATGTGTTTAAAAAATGATAAGTCTAGTTAGACATCTTAAAATAACTAGAGCCTTTTTTTCCTGAAAAAATCTCTTCAATTAATGGATGTTTTATAGGTTCATCTGAATCATCCATAAGAAGGTTTTGCTGAGATACATATGCTTCATAAGTGATTTCATCATTTTCAGCTAGTAAATGATAAAAAGGTTGATCTTTTCTTGGTCTAACATTTTTTGGGATAGATTGATACCACTCCTCTGAATTATTAAATTCAAAATCTACATCGTATATTACACCTCTGAATTCAAAGTGTTTGTGTTTAACAATATCTCCGATTGAGAATTTAGCTTTTTGGATAGGCATGGTGTTAGTATGGGTATTTAAAAATAAAAATCAATGGTTAAAATAATACTGTTTTGTGATGTGATTAATATGTTAATATCTTTTAAGTGAATAAATCATTTTTAAAATTTGTTACTGATTTTGGCCCACTAGCAATATTTTTTTTCTATTATTATAATAATGATAAAAATTTATCTATTGCAATTCCTCCACTGATAGTTGCAACTTTAATCGCACTAGTTGTTGTTTGGTTTTTTGAAAAAAAAATACCAACCATGCCTTTAGTAAGTGGGATTTTGATTACATTTTTTGGTGGATTAACAATCTACTTTAATGATCCAATATTTATTTATGTTAAACCAACCATAATTAATATTTTATTTGCACTAGCTTTATTTTTTGGAAAATATTTTACTAAAGAGCCTGTTCTTAAAAAAATTATGGGTAAATCAATTCCTTTAACAGACTTAGGATGGGAATTATTGAATAAAAGATGGATGTTTTTTTTCTTTGGGCTAGCAATATTAAATGAGTGTATTTGGAGAACACAAACTGAGGAGTTTTGGGTAAATTTTAAAGTATGGGGAATGTTGCCAATAACAATAGTTTTTACTGGCTTTCAAATACCTTTAATTAACAAACATAAAATTGATGCGTAGCAATTTAAAACTGGTAATTAATAATCAACATAAACAAATAGAAGAAAGACAATTTTTTGAAAAAGATGAGCTTAAAGTTATCTTAGATTTGTATGCAAAAATGGTCTCTGAGGGATCGTGGAGAGATTATGGTTTAAGTATCTCAAATAAACAAGTCAGTTTTAGTGTTTTTAGAAATGCAGCAGAGAATGCTTTGTACAAAATTTGTAAAAACTTTAAACCTAAGAATAAAAATCTTAAATACTTAATCACAGACACTAGTGGTGAGATTTTAAAAAACTCTTTCGATCTTAAGATATTGTTAAAAAATACTAACTGGAAAAATTTACAAAAGTAAGATTATCTTCTTTGGCCAAATAATCTTAGCAACATTATAAATAAATTTATAAAGTCCAGATAAAGAGTAAGAGCACCCATCACAGCTTTTTTGCCCATTAACTCACCTGTATCACTTACAGCGTACATGTTTTTAATTTTTTGAGTATCATAAGCAGTTAAGCCAACAAAAATTAAAACACCTAAAATTGATATAACAAAATCCATCATTGAAGATTTCATGAACATGTTAACAACAGATGCAATAATAATTCCGATTAATCCCATCATTAAGAAAGATCCTAATCTTGTAAGATCTCTTTTAGTTGTGTAGCCATATAAGCTCATTGCTCCAAATGTTATTGAAGTAATAAAAAATACTCGAGTAATACTAGCTCCAGTATAAACCAAAAATATTGATGACAATGATAGTCCCATTAAAGACGCAAAAACCCAAAAAGTTGTTTGAGCAGAGGATACTGTCATTTTATTTATTCTTGCACTCATATAAAATACTACTCCTAGCGGAGCAAGCATTACAACCCATTTGAAACCTGATAAGAAAATTGTATTACCTAAGCTTGTTAGTGCAGTAATTGACCCATTAGCATCTGTAACTACAGATAATTTAAAAAATATTAAGGATACAAGTCCAGTTAGTAAAATACCTGAAGCCATATAATTATAAACTTTAAGCATGTAGGCTCTTAAGCCTTCATCCATAACAACTGTTGATTGTTGAGCTGCTTTAGCTCTATTTAAAATTCCGTTTTTATCAAATTTCATAATATGTAATATATAATAGCCTTTTACTAATTATTCAAGATATCTTAAAAGAATTAAAAATATTTAAATTAACCAAAAATCAATATGAATTATAAAAAACTGGGAAATACTGATCTTGATATAAGTACTATTTGTCTCGGTACTATGACTTGGGGTGAACAAAATACTCAAAAAGAAGGTTTTAAACAAATGAACTTCGCATTGGATCAAGGAGTTAATTTTTTCGATACTGCAGAGATTTATTCTATACCTCCGAGACAGAAAACATTTGGAGATACAGAAGTAATTATTGGAAATTGGTTTGAAAAAACTAAAAAGAGAGGCAAGGTAATTTTAGCCTCAAAAGTCTGTGGGCCAATGAGAGAATACGTCAGAGGTGGTGGAAATCAATTTGGAACAAAAAATATTTCTGAAGCTCTAGAAGGTAGTTTAAAAAGATTAAAAACTGATTATATCGATCTATATCAATTACATTGGCCTGAAAGAAAAACAAATTTTTTTGGTAAATTGGGTTATGAACACGATGATAGTAATGAATGGACTCAGTTCGAGGATATTCTGTCAGATTTAAATAAATTCATTGATCAAGGAAAAATAAGACATATAGGATTATCAAACGAAACACCTTGGGGATTATCTAAATTTTTAGAATTATCTAAAAGTAAAAATTTACCAAGAATGCTTTCCGTTCAAAATCCATATAATTTGCTTAATAGAACTTATGAAGTTGGTCTTTCAGAAATGTCTGTTAGAGAGAAAGCTGGATTGTTAGCCTACTCACCTCTAGCTTGTGGTTATTTATCTGGTAAATATAGAAATAATCAAATGCCTAAAGGAACAAGAATGGAGAGAGATGGTGATTTTTGGACCAGATACAGCAAACCAAATTCAAATCAAGCTATTGATGCCTATTATGAAATTTCAAAAAAACATAAGTTAAATTTTGCCCAGATGTCTTTAAAATTTATAGAAATTCAACCATTTGTTACTTCTGTTATTATTGGTGCAACTACGATGGAGCAGTTGAAAACTAATATAGAAAGTGTAAACATAAATCTATCTGATGATGTCATTAAAGAAATTAATGAAGTTCAAACAATTTACCCTAATCCATGTCCATAATTAAAAAAATTATACTAACTTTACCAATAATTTTTATTGCTTGGTGTAGTCAATTATCAGCTGAAGAAATTAAAAAAATTGGAAAGTATAAAGATTGGGAGGCAATAGTTGTGACTTCAGATACTGGAAAGTTTTGTTTTGCACAATCTTTACCTGTTCTACAAGGTCCTAAATCAAATAACAAAAGAGATGCAAAATTGTTTATATCTTTTTGGCCCTCTGAAAAAACAATAAATGAAATAAGTGTTACTGCAGGTTATGAATTTAATAGCAACTCTGTAATTGCACAATCAGGTAAAAATAAATTTAAATTTGATATTAAGGAACAGGGTTTTGCATGGATTGCTGATACTAAAGTTGAATCTAGAATGATTAAAAAAATGAAAAAAGGTTCTAGAATTATGATTACTGGCCATAATCAAAAAGGTTCTCAAACAATCGATCACTATTCACTATTAGGATTCACTAAAGCTTACAACACTATAAAAAAAGCTTGTAGTTAATTTAATGAAATCAAAAAAGAAAATCGTTCTAGCCTATTCTGGAGGTCTTGATACTTCTATAATTTTAAAATGGCTTCAAGAAAATTATGATGCTGAAGTAATTTGCTATACTGCAGATGTTGGTCAAGAAATTGATAGAAAAAAAATCATCACTAATGCAAAAAAATTTGGAGTTAAAAATATAATTATTAAAGATTTAAAAGATATTTTTGTAAAAGATTATGTCTATCCAATGATTAGAAGTCACGCAATCTACGAGGGTGTTTATTTATTAGGTACATCGATAGCGAGACCGCTTATTGCAAAAGATCAAATCCGTGTTGCTAAAAAATTTAAGGCTTATGCTGTTTCACATGGTGCAACTGGAAAAGGAAATGACCAAGTGAGATTTGAATTAGGATATCATTATTTTGGACCAAATATAAAAATTATTGCTCCATGGAGAATTTGGAAATTAAAATCAAGAACAGATCTTATTAATTACGCAAAAAAACATCACATAACAATTCCAAAAGATAAAAAAGGAGCCCCTCCTTTTTCTATTGATGATAATTTATTTCATACATCAACAGAAGGTAAAGTTTTAGAAAACCCTAAAAACTCTGCACCAGAATTTATTTTCCAGAGATCTGTGTCACCTGAAAAAGCACCTAATAAACCCAGCTTTGTAACTATTAATTTTAAAAATAGTGATCCATTCGGAATTAATGGCAAAAAACTATCTCCAGCAAAATTATTAGAAAAGCTTAATCAGCTTGCAGGTAAAAATGGAATTGGAAGAGTTGATTTAGTTGAAAATAGATTTATTGGAATAAAATCTAGAGGAGTATACGAAACTCCCGGTGGCACCTTATTAATTCATGCACATAGAGCAATAGAGTCTGTTACCCTTGATAAAGAAACTATGCATAAAAAAGATCAAATAATGCCAAGATATGCTGAATTAATTTACAACGGTTATTGGTATTCAAAAGAAAGATTTAAACTTCAAAAAATTGTAGACCTTAAAAAGAATAAAGTTAACGGTTCTGTTAAACTCAAACTTTATAAAGGAAATATAATTATAGAGTCTCGACAAACCAAAAGTTCTGCCTACTCAATGAAAAAAGTTTCATTTGAAGAAAATAAAACATTTAATAAATCAAATGTTGAAAAATTCATTAATTTTCATAAGAAAAAACTACGTTCTTAATAAAACTT
>Ga0257121_1001537_pt1 | contig 17241 bp, 7 predicted proteins | sample SI106_100metaG_FD_190180 | JGI IMG/M metagenome (GOLD analysis project Ga0257121, IMG submission 190180) | Marine microbial communities from Saanich Inlet, British Columbia, Canada - SI106_100 | ecosystem: Environmental > Aquatic > Marine > Inlet | place: Canada: British Columbia | collected... | reverse complement strand
ACAACAAATATACAACAACAAAACGCCAAACAATTTGTATGTGAATGTGGTAAAGTATACGGGTATCGTGCTTCATTGTTTAATCACAAAAAAAAATGTAATTACCAACAACAACAACAACAACAACAACAACAACAATCTCCAAAAGAAGATAACAAAGACAATATCATAAACACATTGGTTGCCGATAATAAAGAGATGAGAGATATGTTTTTAATGTTTATAAAAAATCATGCAGAGAGTCAAGAAGATATGACTAAAAAAATAATACAAGAAGTATTACCTCTTATAGGAAATGACCATCATAATACGACCAATACGAATAGTCATAACAACACATTAAATTTCTATTTAACAAACACGTGTAAGGATGCTGAATCAATCACAGATTTCACCAGCAGATTTTGTGAACGGATTGAGACATTTTTCAATGGAAATTATGATAAAATAGCACATAATCAAATCAGTCTAGCAGACAATGTACAGACAATATTTTTCGAATGTATGGATGATAAAACGCAACCCAACCGGTTTATGCAGACAACGGATAAGAAAAATGGTATATTTTATGTAAAAGAGCAAAAGAAGGATGAAGAAAACAAATTGGTAGGTGACGCAGAATTTGTGAAATACAATGACGGATTTGATAAACACGGAGCCAAACTAGGACATGCGATACATAAAACAATACATCCGTGTAAGGAAGCGTGTATACCAAAGTTAGAATTAAATATACAACCAAAACCAAAGGAAGATGATTATGAAGATTACGATGATTATGAAGAGGCATATGATAATTATCGTATATCAACGGGTGAAATAAAAGAGAATTTAATGTTTCAGACACATTATGCGATGAATCTGTTTGATAACAAACAATTGCGTGATAAAACATTATCCGAGACAAAACGATCAAAGGATATATGATTTTGTAAAATCAAAAAACAGATAAAAATAAAAGTAAAAACGTGTACTTTTATTTTTATTTTACTCAACATCATTCACATAATTAAACAATAGATTATCGGCATTATGGTTTTCAATTTCACCACAAACGAGATTAGCACTTTCAAACATTTTTCGGATTACATCATTTGGGGCACTTGTACCAACCCGGATAAACCCACGTTTAATTAAATATCGCTTCATTTCCTCCATAGATTTATGTTTAATTTCCTGTGTTTTATTCATAATATTATTTCGAATCGTTTTATTAGAAATAAGAACGGATACTTTTGATTGTCCAATCTTTTTACCCACATTATATGTTCGGCGAACGGTGCGTCGTTGTTTTTTGAGATATAGTCTAGGTTCAACATTTTTTTTTTGAAATCGCATCATCGACGTTATTTCGTGTTTTTTATCATCTGTTGGATAGACCTTTTGTGTGGATTGTTTCCAATCGCGAAATGTAGGTAGACTTCCATTTTTCATACACCCCCAAGAAGGAGTTGCGGCGTGTTGAATGGTAGGGTTAACAAGAGACATGGTTGTATGTTTATTATCAATATCACTTGTATCAATATCGATAGGTGTTAATCTAGACGATACGATAGGCGTATTACAAGACATACTACTATCATTATTATAATTCTTACTCGTAAAGTTGTGTTTATTCGAACTTTCCGATGCGGTAACATCTTTCAAAAATCGCAATGATTCATCAAATTCACTATTAAAACTAGTATCGACCGTTTTTTTCTCACATTTGGGTGCCTCTCCTTCCATTAATTTTTTATAATTCTCTTCTTGTTTTTGCCTCAAAAATCGCAATATATGTTGTTTTCTAACAGTTTTTGTCTTTTCCTTGTGCTGCCTTATTTTAATATCATTTGGTTTTTCTCCTTTTTCTTTTTTATCCCGTTTTTTACGTGTTCCCCCTTTAGATGAACTAAACGAGAATAGATCGGGATTAATAGATATAGTTTTGTTCATTTTAATTACAATATCCAAAGAAGTAAAAATATAATATTATACATACAATCCAAATAATTGTGTTTTTTTCTCTACTTCATTATTCTCATTAAAAATAGCAAACCCTCTTTCTAAATCTTGGACATTTATTTTTTTACGTAGATCCGGATCTTTACCATATACACGTCGTCCGTGACTCATTTTAATATATGAGAATAATTGTTCCATATCCCGACCATAATGGCGAAACGTTTTATAATTTATTTTAAACCATTTCAATAAAACATCATCTTGTATGGTTAATTCCCAATTATTTTCGCATACTTTTTTGTTAAATATCGCAACAAGTTCACTACAATCGTATTTTTCTAAATGGAATCGCCAAATAAATCGTGACGCAAGTCCCTTATTTGCTTTTAAAAACCCATTTTCGATTTCGTCTTTATATCCAGCAATAATAACCATTAATTCACCTTTATGTCTACTTAATGCTTCACAAAGCGTGTCGATACATTCCCGAGAAAAACTATCACCTTCGTAATTATTGGCCAATGAATATGCTTCATCGATAAATAGACATCCACCGAGCGACTCTTCGATTACTTTTTTGGTTTTTATAGCAGTTTGTCCTAAATATCCGGCAACTAAATCGCTTCGATTAACAGTTTTGAATACATTTTTCTTTAATATACCTAATTTTGAATACATTTTTCCTAAAATCGTCGCTATTTCGGTTTTCCCGGTTCCAGGAGGACCACATAAAACGGTATGCATAAAATCGGAATCGCTATCCTTGTGTAAATCTTGGACAAAATATAATAATTGATCTAATATTTTCTCTTTGAAATGGTGAAGACCAATCATGTTATTTAAACTAACCAATTCTTCTTTAATATTCATTAACGATTGTAAATCGATATTATATTCTGTATCAGATTCATATGGATATTTCTCTAAAATATCGATCAAGTCAGATATACTACATATATCAGTTGATATAACGACGTGCTTTGTCTTTAATGGTATATCGGGTTCACCTATAGGGGGTTCGGTAGAGGGTTCTCTTGAAAACTCCTTACGAGAAACTTCATTCAACATGGTGGGTGATGGTGGTAAAAATGGGACATTATTAACATTTTGATGTATAGGTTGATGAATATTTTGGTCTATATTATGATTCGTCGTCTGATTATAGTATACACTACTATCATTACAAAACTCTAACATATTTAATTGTTGTTGGCTATAATGATAATCACATAGTCGTATAAAATGTGAATATTCAGAATATTGTGTAGCATTTTTTTTCTGTTTTTTATCCAATAGTTCTAGAAATTTGCTTGTTTCCATTAGACTATTAAAACCATTGTTTTTAATTGATTTAACGTAAAATTCATATTATTAAATATAAAATGAAAGAACATAGAAAATTGATTCGAAGTATATGGTAATATCTAGGTAACAAAAAAAAGATGTCGTCCGAAATTAAACTTGATGCTAGTGTTCAACGATCCGGAGTGGGTAAAACCGTGCGTATTAAAAAACCTAAACGTATTGCTACTAAAGATTGTGTTACTAAAGATGATGTTAAATCAATGATTGACGAGTCAAGTAAGACGGATGAATTACAAAAGGAACTAGAAACAGGTGTTTTATCACATCTAAACAATTATATCGAAGAACCATTTGAAATCATTCAGTCATATTTTAATGGACAGTATCTAGAAAGGTTAGTTAGACATCAAATAGAATCATATAATCATTTTATTAATTATCAAATATTCCGAACAATTCAGATGTTTAATACAGTGGTCATTCGTTCAGAAAATGATTATATTCCCGAGAAGGGCCTATATTTACTTGAAATCGAAATATCATTTAATAATTTTAAACTTTATCCTCCGCAAATTCACGAAAACAACGGTGCTACAAAGGTCATGCTTCCAGATGAAGCAAAATTGAGAAATTTCACATATGCCTCCACTATGACGGTTGATTTAAATGTGAAGTATACCATTCGTAATTCCGAAACCATGGATAATCCTCGGGTTATTAATAAAGTATTACCCAAGATTAATATCGGTAAGATGCCTATTATGTTGAAATCATCGATTTGTGTGTTAACCCAAAATAAGCATATTCATCCCTCGATGACGGGAGAATGTGAGATGGACTGTGGAGGATATTTTGTAATAAAGGGTTCAGAAAAGACAGTATTGGGTCAAGAACGTGCCGCGGAAAACAAAGTATCTTGTTTTGATGGGAAGAATACTACAAAATGGTCTTGGTATGCGGAAATCAAATCTGTGCCTCATTTTAAGTGTATTTCGCCGAAACAGATTGAGATGATGATTTCGAGTAAGAATAATGGATTCGGATATGGGTTGTTTATTCAAATCCCACGTATTAAACAGCCGGTCGAGTTATTCGCGTTGTTTCGAGCACTCGGTGTAATAAGTGATAAGGAAATATGTGAATATATTATTCTAGACATCGATAGTGATAAAGAAACTGAAATGACGGACTATTTACAGGCGTCTATTATTGACGCGAATAAATATATGACGAAAGAGGATGCCGTCGCATATATTACATCGCACGCAGCATATACACCCATTAATATGGACCGTGAAAAAGGACAGTTGAAAAAACAGGAATTCGCGAATGACGTCTTGAATAACGACCTATTCCCCCACTGTAAAACGCATACACAGAAACTTTATATGCTAGGTTATATGGCCAAAAAACTCATCCAAACTGGTAAGGGTTGGTTGCCTACTTGCGACCGAGATTCATATATGAACAAGCGTATTGAACTAACCGGAACACTATTGAATAATCTTTTCAGAAACTATTTCAACAAACTCGTGAAAGAGATGCAGAAACAAGTTGTTCGTGAGATTAACAATGGGTCTTGGCGTTCATCTGAAGATTATGAGAATATCATTAACATGACGAATATTTATAAGATTATGAAATCGATGACTATTGAGAATGGTATTTCGCGTGCTCTATCTACAGGTGACTTTAGTATCAAACAGGCAAATACCAGCAAAGTTGGTGTAGCCCAGGTATTAAACAGACTTACATATGCGTCTAGTTTGAGCCATTTGAGACGTATTAATACGCCTCTGGAGAAGAGTGGAGAACTTATTGCGCCCAGAAAACTACATAATACGACGTGGGGCTTCCTTTGTCCAGCAGAAACACCAGAGGGTCAGTCAATTGGTGTTGTTAAGAATATCAGTTATATGGCGCATATTACTATCCCTACTACAAGCACAACTCTTTATGACTATATTACACCTCATATTACCACACTTGAAGACGCAACATCAAAACAATTATATGGTAAAGTGAAAGTCATTGTGAACGGGTGTTGGATTGGTGTTAGTGAGAAACCAGTCGAATGCTACAAAGACCTACGTGATAAGAAATGTAAGGGTGTGATTAATATCTACACATCTATTATATTTGATTATAAAAAACTAGAAATCCGAATTTGTAACGATGGAGGAAGACTTACTCGACCGGTTCTACGTGTTGAGAATAACAAGGCTATTATTACAAATGATATTATTCAGAAACTTTATAAAAATGAACTGAATTGGAACGATTTGCTTACAGAATGTCGATTGGACAAGTCGGTCATTGAATATATAGATCCAGATGAGCAAGAATTTTCGACAATTGCGATGAAGACAAAGGAGAATGAATATGTTCAAAAAGACCAGATATTAAACTATTCCTATTGTGAAATTCATTCGAGTTTGATATTCGGTGTTGTAGCATCGTGTATTCCGTTTCCCGATCATAATCAGGCACCCAGAAACACATATCAGTGTGCTATGGGTAAGCAGGCAATGGGTATTTACGCTACAAATTACGACAAACGTATGGACAAGACCGCCTATGTATTATCCTATCCATCTAGACCTTTGGTAGATACGCGTCTAATGAATATGATAAAGTTGAATAAAATTCCCTCGGGAACACAAATTCATGTAGCCATTATGTCTCATACTGGATATAATCAAGAGGATTCTGTATTGGTCAATAAAGGGTCGATCGATCGTGGACTATTCTCAACAACTATTTATCATACTGAAAAGGACGAAGATAAGAATATTATCCGCGATGAGATTATTCGTTGTAAGCCTAATCCGGCAAAGACAAAGAGTGTGAAGTTTGGTAATTACGATAAACTAAACACACAAGGATTCATCCCAGAGAATACGTTGGTTGAGAACCGCGATGTAATTATTGCGAAAATCGTGCCTATTAAGGAAAATCGCAATGACCCTACAAAGACGATTAAATACGAGGACCAGAGTAAGACCTTTCGAACTTCTGAAGAGACGTATATCGACAAAAATTATACGGGCAGAAATGGTGACGGATATAACTTTGCGAAGGTGCGTATTCGAACATTAAGGAAACCTGTTTTGGGAGACAAGGTATCATCCCGTCACGGACAAAAGGGAACGGTTGGTAATATCATTCCTGAATGTGATATGCCCTTTACCAAAGATGGTATTCGTCCAGATATTATCATCAATCCTCACGCGATTCCGTCTAGAATGACTATTGGACAGTTGAAAGAAACTCTACTAGGAAAGGTTCTACTCGAATTGGGACTATTCGGAGACGGCACCAGTTTTGGTAATCTAGACATCAAGATGATTGCGGACGAATTACAAAATTTGGGTTATGAGAGTTATGGGAATGAGGTATTATATGATGGTCTTACTGGACAACAAATGGAAACCGACATTTTCATGGGACCTGTATTTTATCAAAGACTTAAGCATATGGTAAATGATAAGCAACATAGTCGTTCGATTGGACCGATGGTTAATCTGACTAGACAACCAGCTGAAGGTAGAAGTCGTGATGGTGGTTTCAGAATTGGAGAGATGGAGAGAGATGTTATGATATCACACGGTATTTCGAGGTTTTGTAAAGAGAGATTGTATGATGTTTCGGATAAATATAGTGTTCATATTTGTAAACGTTGTGGTATGATCGCATCTTATAATGATGGTTCGAAACGTGAGTTTAAACAAGACAGTTTCACTGTTCATAACTGCTCCACTTGTAGTAATACTACTGACTTCGCAAAAGTGGATATTCCTTATGCGTATAAACTTATGCAGCAGGAGTTACAAACGATTAATATTGTTCCTCGTCTTATTGTCGAGTAAGTATGTGGGTGTTATTATAAATATATTATTTAAATTACATATTTATAAAAAACCATCTAAATGATACAATATTTAATCATCACAATCACTATTCAAATAATTTAATAATTTAATATATTACCGAATACATTTCCAGTTTTTATAATAATATCCGGAACCAATTCATTAAATTTTGGAAGTTTCACATTTGTTTCTATAAAATTAGTAATCATAACAGATTTTGTTTGTTTCACCCATTTTTTTATATCATAATCAAATATTCGTTCTAATTTGGTAATATTTCTACCGAATGTAGGATTCGCTTGTTTGAATTCGATGAGTGATCGTTTCAATAAAATTAGATAATCATTTTTTCTTTCCGCTGTACGTAAAGAATAACGATATATAATATACATAAACATATAGGGTTTTAAAGCATCTACAATAACTGATTCGGGGAAATCACAATTAAAATCAAATAATTCATCAAAACACTGCATTTCCAACATTTCTTGAATATACTGATAATGCTCCTCACAAGAACCATTTTTCACAAAACTTTTGATACAGTGTTCACGAATAAACACATCATTTGAAAATTTAAACAACTCAATATCAAAATTGGAACGGTAGAACATTTCCATCAAAAAGGGTATTTTATAATTCGAAAAGCGTATTGCTTTGTAAATGCGATATAGAATTGGATATGAGAACTCTTTATTTGTATAGGGGTTCTTGGGTAAATATGCTTCCGAGAAAAATTCATCACAAAATCCCAATGAGGATTCACAAATCTTAATCAAATCACTAATGGTGAAATAATAAAGAGCACCGTCTTGAAATATAATGGTGGATGTATATGGATTTAATTTGATTTCTTCCATGTTTAAATCGTGAGATACTTTCACGGAGATAGATTTATATTTACACCTATTCACAAATCGAGATAATACATTGTATTTTTTCCGGCTCTCAAAATAAATATTCCATAATTTCTCCTTATGTTCATCACTAATAAAAAGGTTACTGATAATATTATTCCATCTTACGATATGACCTTTTTTTTGTGGGTTATTAATAATATCAAACGAATAATGCATAATGTAATAATTCGGTTGCGTATAAATATTATAATCGCGATTGCAGTGAACATCATTCCATCTATCGTCTGAATTGATGATATAGTTTGATACATCATTATTCATTCCCAACGTATGATATATGCATTTTATCCATATTTTATCCATTTTAATTATATAACAATATAAACTTATATTTATATTATTAATATATATATATTTAAAGATGACTAGTGAAAATAATAATTTCACGTATAATCCAGATGTAATAGATGCTCCTATTCAGATACATACAAACGAACAAAAACAGTCATCGTATGACGATTCATTTGAAATAAATGATATACGTTCATCGCCAGATTTCAAAGGAATATCATTTTCTAATTTCAAAAAAACCGATGTAAAACAAAAAATGATAGATTGTATGTTAGGTGAAACAATAGAACCAGCGTGTTATTGGTGTAGTGAATTATTATGTGCGGGACATTTTTCAGAAGTATGGGAAATCATTTTATATTATATATCAAAACATATACATTTGGGTAATCCAAAGATAGCGATATATGTAGAAATGAGGTATAATAATTTCAAAAATATCATGAATCAGGGAACATTTATTGCGGACATTGATGCTCGTAATAATCAAAACGTCCGAAAATTATTTGCCGAAATAATCTGTGTATTAAGTCTTTCCAAGAGAAAACCTGGATTCGAACCGATAAAAATTAAATCATCAACTGATTTCGATTCTACACAAATCGCTACAAAATTAAAAGCAGACGATGTGACGTATATTCAGGATATATTTAAAAAAAAGGATCCTCGTGAATTATATATAGCATTAAACGAATTTGCCTATGCGTTGTCTGAAAAGGGATTAAATATGGCGAACGCGTGTTATTGGTTAGAATGGTGTTTAGAATTTGAAACAGTTTGTAAAAAACGAAAAGAGAAGATATTTTGCGAACCGCGTAATTACCGTGTAGAAAATAAAGTCCGAACAAACATTATATGGATATTCTGGGATGTGATAATGGAATGCAGTGCGAAAAAAAATAACAAAATCGTGGATAAAATAATATCATCATTATTAACATTATTCACGATAAAATTCACAGATGCGACGCCTAAGAAACGACGATATTTGTTATATTATGCTATCGAAATAATAACAGAACAAATAAATACAAACATAGATGTTTTACCAGACAAAACCGTGATACAAAACGTAACAAATAGTATAAATACCATCTATAAACAAATAAAGAAAAATGAACAGGCTCCAAAAACCGAATATTTATTCAATGGATTAGACAAACGAAAGGCGATCGAAAAATCATTAAAACAGATAGAACTAGTAAATTCGATGGACATTATTCAATAAATGATAATTTAAAGCCATATCTATGGGTAGCATATCCAAAAAAACGTTCATAACTATGTTCAATCATACCATCGCGAATAGCATCGCTATTCGTTTTATGTTTTAACGCATGAAAAAGGTTACCTGATAAATTCATTTTTTTATGATTATCTATATAGTGTTGATATAGTCCATTTTTATCAAAAGGTGTTTTACCTAATTTATCCTTATTGGAATGATAGTACCAATTATAATCAAAGGTATATTCATTATTCATTGAATTAATAATATTTTTTATATCATATTTAAAAAACAGTTGTTTTATTATATCAAACCGCATCCAAAAAATAGTCCCAGTACAATATACCTGTTTAATAATTGTTGTATTTTCATTAAAATACCACGATAATAATTTTTGTAGATAATGTTTATTACGCATAAAATCAGAATGTGCGTCTATACATCTCGATTTTTTAGATGCTATAATACCAATATTCGTGCGACTCCTGAATAATTCTATCGTATTTCGAATATTAGATATATTTCCTAATAGTGGTTCTATGAGTTCATTACGCATATCATCGTGCGTTTTTGTATGCAATTTAATCATATAATCATATGTCTCATTATTTTCTTTAATAATTTGTAAAATATGGAAAAAACTACCAATATCAAAACCGTAATTACAAGATACAATGAAATTTTCAGATGGATACAATTGTTTAAGATGTATAATATGTTGTGATTGAATCGTATCAATAATATTGAAATAAAATGTAATATCATAATCGTCGTAACTCGCTTTTATCAAATTATCTATATATACTTTCATTTTTAGAAAAATATGATAACTCCCTATGTGAACAATACACAGAACACTTGTTAATGAATCTTCTGATTTTTTAACAACCTTTTTTTGTATTATATTATAACGCATATTATAAATTGAGTTTAATGCCCATAAATGACTATAATGAAGGTTACTTTGATTTTCTGTCTGTTCCACTCTATATTGCTTATATATGTCTATTATAGGTGTATTGTTATAAATAATAACATTTGAAAGTTCATGGTGAAATAATTTTAGTTCTTTTATAAAATCCATATTATTATCAAATTTTAATTCAAAATATTTGCTTCCCAATAATCCAGGACCAGTTGGATATAATGCGTTCTTACCATAAAAAAATATTCCTACATTTTTCACTATTTCATCAATGCAATTCTTTAATATAATATTTTTTGGTTTTGTAACAATTAGTGCTGTGTATATCCCATATTCACAGTTATTCCAATTTGAATCCAATGTCTTACCACAATGGTCTAATACAAAGTGTTCACGATTACATAAATATTTTAATTTAAAATCATTGATAGTATTATATTTTATATCTATGTAAATGCCCCCGTTTATATATAAAACACAGTATCTCCATAAATCTGATTTATATGATGATGGGGATAACATATTGTATGCGTATACAACGTCTTCATGAAAATGAGTCTTTATGAATTCATCGCATTCTTTCTCGTCAAATAGATGAAATGTAATATCTGTATTTCTATTACACAATGAATCGTAATTATCCTTCATAAGTGGCGGTAGTTTTTTGGTATGCCATGTAGTATAACATACGTGCGGTATAACGTTAAATTTTGATTCATCGATAACATTTACATAACGAGGATTTTTTATAATATTCCCTTCAGTAAGGTGTGCTGATAAAAATTGCTTATCGAATTCTTTCTTATAACTATTATCATCATATACTGTTGTATTGTTCTTAACCGTTTTTAAATGTTCAATCATATTATGTAAATAGTCATCATCAACATCTATTGTATCATCATTTTTTAATATCCCATTCTCATCATCATTCGTTTCGGAAATATTCTGTGAATTATTTTTTTCAAATTTAAGATAAAATGATTCGGTAATATCATAATTTCGCGTTCTACTCGGCATACACATAGTAGGATTTATTTTACCGCCTTTATTAAATGCGTGCTCCAAATAAGCATCTGTTACATCATACACTTTTTTTGGAGTAGATACCAATGAAAATTTATGCGGAGGATCCTTTTCTTTTATTGAATCAATAAATTCTTTAGTGTAAAATATTGCCTCATTATTTATATGTTTTGATTGTTTTAATTCTAATAATTCATTTCTGAAATTTCTATTTTCTATTTTAAATTTATTTTCAGGGGGTTTTTTTTTATTAGTAAACATTACTAATAATAAAACAGATTTTATTTATAAAATTCTAACCTTTTTTAAAAACTAATTTAAAAAAATGACCCAAAAGAGCCACCTAGAACACCATTCGCTGCTTGTGGTCCACTCATTAAACCCGTATCTTCGTGTTGTTGTTGTTGTTGAGGGGCACTTCTACTTGTTACAACAGGCGGAGGAGGCATACCGATTGAATCTCCTAAATCCTCAAAGTAATCAGATTGACTCACTGTATGTAACGAACCTCTTTTCTTTACTGGTGCCTGCAGACTTGGACCATTCCATAATTCTAAAGCGCGGTCTGTTAAAATGTTCACCTTGATGCCCAATTTTGTTTGAATACTTAAAACAATCACTAAAAAGGCTAAAACGACATTCGTTAATGTTAAGTTATCATATTTAAATCCACTGTATGTGGGGAAATAACTAATCGTTCTATGAATCAAAATTATTCCACAAAACATGATGATAATTTGTAGAAAGATTTCGACTAAAAGTTCCAGTGTTGCCTTTTCACCATCCGCCTCTGGAATAAAACGTTGTACTAGTTTATTCAATAAAACAATGGGGAATATGCCTAAAGTAGCATATTGGGCGATATTAAGAATCTCTGCTTTACCTTCCTCCGTAGTTGAGAAAACATGAGATAATAGAGATTTTTTATTTATATCACGGGCTTCTTGAAGAATATCCATTATTTGTATATAGTGGATATATATTTTTTTTGTAGTATTAGGTGTTGTCGTAAAAATGAAGTATTTCTTAACATCTTTTCGGTCGGTGTAATAAGCTATTCAAAAATATATACAATGATAACAATTTCCGTATTTGACTATACAGTTATCGTGCGTAATAATAATATTTCAGCAAAGGCTAGAGCAAACTCATGTTCTTATATTCGATTACTCGAATCATTGTTAAAGAGAATGACTGTTGAACAAAACAATACTATATTGTTTACGAATCGGGGAAATATATATATATATATATATATATATTAAATGGCTACAGAAATAAACAAATACACATTTGATACAACCACTATAACTGTTCCTGTAAATAGTGTATTGAGTAGTGACGCTCCAAGTTTAGCATCTGTAAGTGGTACTACACTTACTTTAGCATCTACAACTTCGACATCTTCTGGTACATTTAGTTTAACACATCCTTTAACGCAAGTAGGTTCAGACATACAAGACGGGGGTACAGCTTCTAGAAGTGGAGATGCTGTTAGTTTAAGCGATGACGGCACAATAATGGCTGTAGGAGCCTCTCACGAAAGTAGAGATGGAGATGCTAATGTAGGTGCTGTAAGAGTATATAAATATAGTAACGGTTCTTGGTCACAAATTGGAAGCACACTTAGAGCAGAAACCCAAGATTCTGGCGATACATTTCCTGACGATTGGTTTGGACATTCAGTAACATTAAATTCTGCAGGTAATATCCTAGCCGTAGGTGCTATACGTGATAATGGTCCTTATTCGAACCAAAAACGTGGTTCTGTAAAAGTTTATATATATAATGGTAGTTCTTGGAGTAGACGAGGTTCGGATATAGATGCGTGGCATAATGACTTTGCTGCTAGATGGGGGAACTCGGTAGCATTAAACGACGCAGGAACAATTCTAGCAGCCGGGGCTCCAGACGGTTCAACCGCTGGCAATACTCAAAATCATGGACTTGTTCGTGTTTATAGATATATTGGTTCAGATTGGACAAGAATAAGCTGGACAACGGCCGGAGAAGTCGATGGCGACGATTTTGGACATAGTGTAGCATTAAACTCAAGTGGAAGTATTTTAGCAGTAGGTGCTATTAAGAATGACGGCGGTGGAATAGATTCGGGTTCAGTGCGAGTATATAGTATCGACACTACAGCTACATCTACTCAAGGTTTACCGAGAATAGGTGGAGACATTGACGGTGAAGATGATGGAGATTATTTTGGATATTCAGTAGATTTAAATGGTGATGGAACAATTTTAGCAATTGGAGCAAATAGGGCTGGTGTTAGTGGTAGAGGACATGTGAAAGTATATGAATATAGCAGTAGTTCGTGGTCACAGATAGGTGATAATATTAATGGTAGTTCTGCTGGTGATCAAAGTGGAGTTACTGTTTCAATAAGTTCTGACGGCACAATCCTAGCAATAGGTTCATTGCGAGAATATGTAAAATTATATAAATATAGTAGTGGTTCTTGGTCACAAATATCTATCACTTTAACTGGATCATCCAGCTCTGATTTCGGTTATTCTATATCTTTAACTGCCGATGGTTCATACTTGGCTGTGGGTGCTCGCTGGGCTCAATCAAGTGCTGGAAGTGCTGCTGTATATCAGATTCCTACCATCACCAATACAACATATAATTATAATGTTAATACGCCAATTAACAATCTATATATTGAGGAAATTCATATTATTACCGATAATGGTTCCCGTTTTTCCGGTAATAATTTACTACATTATGCGATTGATAATACAAGCGACAGTGGTACATCAGACAGTATATTACATGGTTTAAACACAGACACAGGTTTAAAATGGATTGTTAAAGTGACGAATGGTAGTAACGCAGCAATTAACCCGTCTGTTTCTGATAATGAACGTATTGATCTGACGATATTTAATGATATAACAACACACGGCAAGGGTGTTTTCTTACAGTTTTATTATAATGAAGATGTATCTATCGGTGTAAATGAAAGTATATATTTTGGATGGTCTGACCAAGGTTATAATGTTGTTTCTCCTGGTTTATGGGGTGGGAATGCGGGTGATGATTATCGCATATCTGGAACTGGAAGCACACAAAATGTTTATCTAGCAGACCAAGCAATTGATGGTGTTCAGGAAGTGTCTTCGAGATTTAAGTTAAGATACGGAGGTAATGGTGGTAATTGGTATATTGAAAAAGTCGGACCAGCTTATAATGCTTCAGGAGTATGGGCAAATCATAGTGAAACGAATGTCCCAGCGACTCCCTTTTTAATCGCGGGAACATCTTCTACTACTGGATTAAGTGGAACTGGTTCAGTGTCTACTGGTTCATATATAAGAAAAAATGCGGAAAATTTGACCCAAGTTGTTCCTAATAATACCGACAATACAGGTGATTGGAACATTTATAGTCAAGTTATATCAACTGCTGCGGCGACGGCTGTGACCAGTAATACTACATTTACGAATTCATTAACAACTGATGTTGGACTAACCTCAAGTCAAATTTCAAATATAACGAGTCAACTTAATGTTAGTTCTAGTAATTCAAATGGATTACAGTATAATGGTTCTATTAATATTCCTGATAAAAATTTATCTGAAATAACGACTACTCAACAAAATAATCTAAAATCTGCTATAAAATCGTCATATGCTACTGAACTAGGTGTATCGCAAGACCGCATCAATGTTACTTTATCAGGTGGTTCTATTATAGCAACTGTTGAAGTATATGGGACATCTGAAGAAGCATCTTCCGCACCTGTATATAACAATCTATATATTGAGGAAATTCATATTATTACCGATAATGGTTCCCGTTTTTCCGGTAATAATTTACTACATTATGCGAGTGATAATACAAGCGACGAAGGTACATCAGACAGTATATTACATGGTTTAAATACAGACACAGGTTTAAAATGGATTGTTAAAGTCACGAATGGTAGTAACGCAGCAATTAACCCGTCTGTTTCTGGTGAACATATTGAGCTAACCCTAGAAGTAAATGTAAAAACACAAGGCAAACATATTTTCTTACAGATGGCGTATAATGAAGATGTATCTATCGGTGTAAATGAAAGTATATATTTTGGATGGTCTGACCAAGGTTATAATGTTGTTTCTGCTGGAAATTGGGGTGGGAATGCGGGTGATGATTATCTCATATCTGGAACTGGAAGCACACAAAATGTTTATCTAGCAGACCAAGCAATTGATGGTGATCAGGTAGTGGCTACGAGATTTGTGTTAAGATACGGAGGTAATGGTGGTAATTATTATATTGAAAAAGTCGGACCATATCATGATGATCCAGGTGATATAGTATGGAAAAATCATAGTGGTGAAACGAATGTCCCAGCGATTCCCTTTTTAATCGCGGGAACATCTTCTACTACTGGATTAAGTGGAACTGGTGCGGTTTCTACTGGTTCATATATAAGAAAAAATGCGGAAAATTTGACCCAAGTTGTTCCTAATAATAACGACAAGGTTGGAGATTGGAACATTTCTAGTCAAGCTTCAGCAACTGCTGCAGCAACTGCTGTAACCAGTAATACTACATTTACGAATTCATTAACAACTGATGTTGGACTAACCTCAAGTCAAATTTCAAATATAACGAGTCAACTTAATTTTAGTTCTAGTAATTCAAATGGATTACAGTATAATGGTTCTATTAATATTCCTGATAAAGATTTATCTCAACTTACGACTACTCAACAAAATAATCTAAAATCTGCTATAAAATCGTCATATGCTACTGAACTAGGTGTATCAGAAGACCGCATCATTGTTACTTTATCAAGTGGTTCTATTATAGCAACTGTTAAAGTATATGGGACATCTGAAGAAGCATCTTCCGCACCTGTATATAACAATCTATATATTGATGAAATTCATATTATTACCGATAATGGTTCCCGTTTTTCCGGTAATAATTTACTACATTATGCGAGTGATAATACAAGCGACAATGGTACATCAAACAGTATATTACATGGTTTAAACACAGACACAGGTTTAAAATGGATTGTTAAAGTCACGAATGGTAGTAACGCAGCAATTAACCCGTCTGGATCTAGTAATGAACGTATTGAGCTCTGGCTAGAAGAAAATGTAAAAACACAAGGCCAACATATTTTCTTACAGTTTTATTATGCTGAAGATGTATCTATCGGTGTAAATGAAAGTATATATTTTGGATGGTCTGACCAAGGTTATAATATTATTTCACCTACTGGAAATTGGGGTGGGAATGCGGGTGATGATTATCGCATATCTGGAACTGGAAGCACACAAAATGTTTATCTAGCAGACCAAGCAATTGATGGTGATCAGGTAGTGGCTACGAGATTTGTGTTAAGATACGGAGGTAATGGTGGTCCTTATTATATTGAAAAAGTCGGACCATATCATGATGATTCAGGAGTAGGAGTATGGAAAAATCATAGTGGTGAAACGAATGTCCCAGCGATTCCCTTTTTAATCGCGGGAACATCTTCTACTACTGGATTAAGTGGAACTGGTGCGGTTTCTACTGGTTCATATATAAGAAAAAATGCGGAAAATTTGACCCAAGTTGTTCCTAATAATAACGACAAGGTTGGAGATTGGAACATTTCTAGTCAAGCTACAACAACTGCTGCGGCGACGGCTGTGACCAGTAATACTACATTTACGAATTCATTAACAACTGATGTTGGACTAACCTCAAGTCAAATTTCAAATATAACGA
>Ga0257121_1001533_pt1 | contig 17246 bp, 19 predicted proteins | sample SI106_100metaG_FD_190180 | JGI IMG/M metagenome (GOLD analysis project Ga0257121, IMG submission 190180) | Marine microbial communities from Saanich Inlet, British Columbia, Canada - SI106_100 | ecosystem: Environmental > Aquatic > Marine > Inlet | place: Canada: British Columbia | collected... | reverse complement strand
TCTCAAGGCAACAAAATAATTGATGCAGTAGGATCTATGTGGTGTAATGTTTGGGGTCACTCTAATCCTCAATTAGTTAAAGCAATAACAAAACAAAGTAAACAAATACAACATTCATCGCTGTTTAACCTAACAAATGAACCAGCAGAAAGATTAGCAAAAAATTTGATAAAAATATCTCCAGGTATGAATAAAGTATTTTATTCAGATAATGGATCTTCGGCTATGGAAATTGCCATAAAAATGGCATTACAGTATTGGAAAAATATTGGAGAGATAAAAAAAACACAGATTGCAACAATAGAAAACGGATATCATGGAGACACATTTGGTGCTATGTCTGTTGGATATGTTCCAGAATTTTTTAGAAAATTTAAAAAACAATTATTTTCAACTATTCAATTTCCAGTTCCTAACGAATATCGATTGCCTAAAGGATTCACTTTATCTGATTACCAAAATCATTGTTTAGAAAAAATTGAAAAAAGATTTTCTAAAAATAAGGACATTGCAGCTTTCATAATGGAAAGTGGTGCACAGATGGCAGGAGGGGTCATAATTTATCCTAAAGATTTTCAAAAGAGAATTAGTGAATTATGTAAAAAGTATGATATACTATTTGTGTTAGATGAAATTGCAACAGGTTTTGGACGATTAGGATCAATGGTGCAATATCAAGATCAAAAAAGTATTCCAGACATAGTAGCATATGGAAAAATGTTAACTGGAGGGTATCTAACAATGGCAGCTACACTTGCAAATAAAAAAATCTATGATTCATTTTCAGGAGAATTTAATGAGTGGAAACATCTTTTCCACGGTCATACATATACTGGGAATCCAATAGCAGCAGCAGTAGCAAATGAAAATCTTCAGATGTATAAAAAATATAATTTAATTAAGCAAGTACAAAAAACATCCAAAATATTTGAAAAATATTCTCAAGAAATTTTGGATATGGATATTGTTGGAGATGTTAGACACAAAGGAATGTTAATGGGAATAGAATTAGTATCAAATAAGAAAAAGAAAACTCCAATACGCACAAAAAAATCAATTAACAAAGTATTTTTTGAAGAAGGAAAAAAACAGGGCATATATCTTCGCACATTAGGCAACATCGTAATGTTAGTTCCACCACTATCAATACAACAAAATGAACTAGAATTACTCCTAAAGAAAACCATTAAGACCATTCAGGCGGCAAAATTAAAGATAATTTGACTGTTAACCACCAAAAGTAAAGGGGTTAACAATTACCATATTTTTATAAATGGAATACAAAATGTTTCAACATGAGTACTTTGAAATTTATTAAGGAATGTCAAGAAAAAGTATTTTCTGGGGAGAGGATTTCTGCAGACGATGCTAAAAAACTATTCAATGTACCAGATGAAGATCTAAAAGAATTATCCAAATGTGCTAATGAAATTACTAGAGATTATAATGGAAACAAAGTAGATGTTGAACAATTAAACAATATTAAAAAAAATGCATGTAGTGAAGATTGTACATTTTGTGGGCAATCAGCATTTTTTGATACAGGTATTGAAACATATCAGCTACCAACACCAGAGGAAGTTGTAATTAAAGCTAAAAAGGCAAAAGAAGAAGGAGCTGAATCATATTGTTTAGTTGCAGCGTGGAAAGAACCATCATCAAAAGATTTTACAGATGTTTGTAAAATTATTACAGAAATAAATGAAAAGGTAGGGATTAGTGTTGAATGCAGTCTTGGATTTCTTACAAAAGAGCAAGCAGTAAAACTAAAAGAACTCAAAGTAAAAAGATACAATCATAATTTAGAAACAGCAAAATCAAAATTTCCAGAAATTTGTACAACTCATACATATCAAGATAGATTAGATACACTTGAAATTGCGAGAGAAGCAGGATTGGAGTTATGTACTGGAGGAATTATTGGTTTGGGGGAAACAAGAGAACAGAGAATGGAAATGACCTTAGAATTAGCAAGAATATATCCAGAAGAAGTTACAATAAACATACTAGTTCCAGTACCAGGAACACCATTAGAACTACAAGTAAATTTACCAAATTCAGAAATTACTAGAATATTTTCAGTGGTACGGTTCCTATTACCAGAATCAGTGATCAAAATTTCAGGCGGTAGAGAAACAAACTTGGATGACTCAGGAGAGAAATTACTTCAAAGCGGTGCAAATGGAATTATCACTCAAGGGTATCTAACTATGGATGGAAATGATGCTCAAAAAGACCGTAAAATGATTGAAAAAATTGGTCTTGAAGCATAAACTCAATTTTATCAATTCAGAGATATTAGGCATCAAAGAGAATAATTTACATAGGAAATTACAATATGGCAAATCTCAAGGAGCCCACATTACAATCAAAAATAAAAAATTAATCAACTTATGCTCAAACGATTACCTGGGAATTCCAATTACAAAAATCCAAACAAATCAACTTCAATCCAGCTCCAGATTAGTTTCAGGAAATGATGAATCGTATAAAAAATTAGAAAAAATTCTTGCAAAACATAAATCACAACAAAACAGTTTAATTTATCCAACAGGATATATGGCAAACTTAGGATCAATATCTGCAATAGCAAAAAAAGGGGATTTGATACTAAGTGACGAATTAAATCATGCCAGCATTATTGAATCATGTAAGTTATCAGGAGCTAAAATATCAATTTACAAACATAATGATATGAAAGATTTATCACAAAAAATTAAAAAACAAGGAAAAAATAAATTCATAATTACAGAAGGGGTGTTTAGCATGGATGGAGATTTTTCATCATTAAAAGAAATTACAGAAATTTCACAAAAAACTAATGCTATAACTATTGTGGATGATGCACATGGAGATTTTGTAGTTGGTAAAGATGGTAAAGGGGCACCGGAATATTTCAAAGTAGCAAAAAAAATTGATTTGTATATTAGTAGTTTAAGTAAAGGGTTAGGATCATTTGGAGGATATGTTTCATCACAAAACAATGTGATCGACATATGCATAAATAAGTCAAAATCTTTTATCTATACTTCAGCACTACCATCATTTTTAGTCCAACATTCAATCAAAAGAATACAATCTAACAGAGAAGTTCAAAAAAACAAACTGGAAAAAAATATAGAGAAATTATCAAAAGGATTAAAATCCATAGGATATGAGATTAATTCTAAAACACAAATTATACCAATTATCATAGGAAGTGAAAAAACAGCAATGGAATTTGGAGAATTTTTATTCAAAAACGGAGTATTTGCACAGCCTATTAGATATCCAACTGTACCAAAGAATCAAGCCAGATTAAGAATATCAGTTACAGCATGGCTAAAAAATTCAGATATTGAAAAATCCTTAGAAATATTTGAAAAAGGGTACAAAAAATTCTTTTAATTATCTTTGAGCATCCATTGCACCCCATTCTAAACCTAATGGGTTTGCAGGTGAACCAATAATTACAGCCATAGTTATGACGATTCCTAAAGCAATACCTACAATTACAAATCGTGTATTCATATCTAAAGTATCAAAAGCCTAGATAAAAACGGATTGTATTAGAATTAGTCAAAATTTGTAAGAAGGCTTTAAAATAAAAATAATGAATTCATCATATGACAGATCCCACAATTCTAATAGCATTTTCAGCAGGATTAGCATCATTTATCGCACCATGCATTTTACCCATGATTCCAGCTTTTTTGGCATATATTTCAGGAACAACATTAACAGAAATTAGTAATGATCAGAAAACAGGTTTTAAAATTAATAAAATCAACATAATAATAAATACAATATTTTTTGTTTTAGGGTTTTCTATTGTTTTTTCAACTTTAGGGGTTTTGATCAACAGTGTATTATCAGATAATATCAATCAATTTTCAAATAGTCTAAATGGCATTGCAGGAATTATCATTATAATTTTTGGAATATTCTTAATATTATCTACAAAAATTAATTCACTAAATAAAGAGAAAAAATTTCAAATTAAAAATTTTAAATCAAGTTATCCCATGTCATTTGTATTTGGTTTAGCATTTGCAATTGGATGGACACCATGTGTGGGACCCATATTAGGAACAATACTTACTTTAGCTGCAACAACACCATCAATATCATTTACCTTACTATTAGCATATTCAACAGGTTTAGGAATTCCATTTATCCTGATAGGAGTATTTTTTTCTAAATCAACAAAAATCATTTCCTCAATGACAAAACATTTGAAATATTATAATATTGTATTAGGGGGATTCATCATTCTATTGGGAATTCTAATATTTACAAATCAACTTGCATATATTGCAAATTTTCCACTTCTTAATGAGATTGTGATGTTAGGATGAATACTGAAATAAAAACAGGAATAATTTTTGGGGGGATCATCATAACTGGAATAGTATTTTTGATGATAATGTTTACAGGGTTAGATGAATTAACAATATCAAATCAAGAGTTAGGGACTAAAAAAGCACCAAATTTAGTTGGAATTGCACATTATCTCAACACAACACCTGAGGAATTAGCCAAGAAAATGGAAAATAAAGTAGTATTATACGATATTTGGACATATAGTTGCATTAATTGTATCAGAACATTACCGTTCATTACATCATGGGATGAAAAATATTCAGATCAGGGATTATTAATTGTAGGAATACATTCACCAGAATTTGAATTTGAAAAAGATCCACAAAATGTTAAAATTGCAATTGAAAAGTATGGAATAACTTATCCAGTAGTAATGGATAATGACATGAAGACTTGGAAAGCATTTGAAAATAATTATTGGCCAAGAAAATACATTGCAGATCATGAAGGTAATTTAAGATATGATCACATTGGTGAAGGGGCATATCAAGAAACAGAAAAAATCATTCAACAATTACTTGATGAAAGATCAACAGCATTGGATTTGGAAAACATATCTAAAAATAAATTAGTGTCAATAGAAGAATTTGAACATACATTATTTAGAACTCCAGAATTATATTTTGGTTATAAATTTGCACAAAATAGAAATCAATTAGGAAGTGATGAAGGATTTCAACCAGGAAGAATTGTGAAATATACTGAACCAAACAACATTGAATTGAATAAATTTTATCTGATTGGAAATTGGAAAAATAATGAAGACAGTATGGAACTAACAGAAACAACGGGGTCAATCAAAGTGCTGTTTGACGCAAAAGAAGTAAACATAGTTACTGAAAATAATGCACAATTAGAAATATTTCTTGATGGGATTCCACTAACAAAAGAACATGCAGGTTTAGACATTAATTTTGAAAATAAAATAGATGTGTCTAATGCAGGAATGTACAATATCATAAACAGTGAAACAAGCATATCTCACATCATGGAGATAAGAATTGATGGTAAAGAATTTCAAGCATTTACTTTTACTTTTGGATAAGGTGTAACTGCACAATGTGTAACTGAAGGTACAGTAACTTGAGTTACAAATCTGTTTAAAAGAAAAAAATCAAGAGTATTTAGCGAAAATAAGATGTTAAGTAATTCATGGAATAAAGCAGAGGGAGAAAGTATATCTCAAAAAGTCATAGGCAAAGTAAAGCCAGATGAACCACTAAAGAATAGAATAGATTTTGCACAAAAAAAATTACAAGCACAAATTTCAAAATTATCAGGAATTAATGAAAAATTACAAACAAAACATGACAAAATATTTGAAAAAATAGTTAATGCACAAAGAAACAACAAACCAGCCTATGCACAAGCATATGCTGGGGAATTAACACAAGTTAGAAAAATGAAAAACATGGTTAGTGGAGCAAAATTATCCATGGAACAAGTAAAATTAAGATTAGATACAGTCTCAGAACTCGGAGATGTAGTAGTAACATTAAGCCCATGTATGTCAATAATTAAAGGATTAAGTCCATCACTAAGTGGAATTATGCCAGAAGCAAATGCTTCAATGCAAGACTTGTCACAAATACTAGGAGATGTAATGTCGGGTTCTTCAGTAGGAATGGATGATAACTTTACTTCAACACCTGAAACTAATTCAGATACACTTGCAATTTTAGAAGAAGCACACAACGTAATTGCAGGACAAACAAAATCATCAATTCCAGAAGTTCCAACAGAATTACGACAGAAAGTAGCTGAAAGAAAATCAGATATTTTTATTTAGATTTTTTCTTACTCTTTTGAATGAGGATTTTTTTAATTCTAGATATTGTTGGGTAACTGTATCCACGTCTACGATAATTAGATATCATCATTTTCCAATTTTTTAATCTCCATTGAGCTTGTTCAGTTGTAACTGAATGTACTTCTTTTTGAACAATACTTTTTCTTCCAACTTTTAGAGTTCCCGCATCTTTAGCATGCCATCTACTTTTTGCAAATTTAAGACCAGTAAGAATTTCAGGTACTGGCATTTCTTTGAAATATTCTTTTAGTTTCTTTAATTCAAGATCGGTAGGTTTTTTTGAAATTGGAAGTTCTACGCTAAACTTTGCCATATGATTTGTAAAATATCATAGTTTAAGAATTTGATTGATAAGAAACGTCATAGTTTGATTTAGGCACAATAATTTACAAATCTGACGACTAGGAATCAATTGATTTTTTGAATTGTGTTACAGTGTATTTCGAAATTCTTAAGTTCTAGAATTTTGATGAAATTTATTGAAACCTGTATTCATTATTACAATAGTAGCAGTTGCTATGGTTGGAATTATGGTTCCAAATATCTTTGCAGATATTCAATATGATGAAGAACAACATTTTCAAATAGACTTACCTGATGATTGGGAATCTAGAGATTATTCACCATCTGAGCACAGTTACAAGTTTTCTGAAAATCTTGAACCCTTCACACCCTACATATTCATAGCATATGGAATAGATGATAAAATTAAGGGAGGTGTAATCAAAAATGAATCTTGGGAATATCAATCAGTTTGTGATGCAAAAGATGTTTTTGGGAAGAATGTGGAATTTAAATATCAACCATACGGATATGGAGATGATTTTGTATGTGATGGAGTTCCAATTACAGAAATTGAAGAATGGGATGACAATAATTCTCATTTTAAAAAAAGTACAGAAACTACACAATGGAAAAATAAATGGGAAGATAAAGGATGGAAAAACGAAGTAAAAACAACTAGAATGCATATTACAAATGGTATTGAGTTTTGGAATGTTGTATATGATTATGATTTAAAAATATTAAATAAAATTCCAGATATGGATAATCGTCTAACCAAAATTATGGCTAGTTTCAAACCAGTCACATGTAATGAAAATTCACCCACAAGCATAAGCTTGTATGGTGAAAGAAATCCAATAATGGGAAAGACATATCAATATTCTGTACAAATAGATGACCCTAAGGAGACTGGATTCACTTATGTTGTGTTGGGACAAAATGCTTTCACATATAAAATAAAAAATTATCCTAATACTGAAAATTCAGATACTGGATATGTAAATCTTAGGGGAACTGTAGTTTCTGGAAATTTTGAAATAAATTATTCCAATTTTGCTTATAACGAAGGTGAGTCTCTTATCAAAATAACTAATGATTGTTTTCAAGAAAGTTTTCCAATTAACATTTGGAAAACACAACCAAATGTGAAAGAAGAAATATCTGATGTCAAAGAAATAAAAAATATTCCATCTTGGGTCAAAAATAATGCAAAGTGGTGGGCAGAAGGACAAATTGGTGATGATGCATTCACTCAAGGAATTGAATTTTTAATTAAAGAAAAAATAATGAATGTGGATTCAAAATCTCAAAATATTACAGAAAAAAAAGAAATTCCGCCATGGGTTAAAAGTAATGCAGAATGGTGGTCTAACGGTACAATTGATGATTCAACTTTCATTACAGGAATTGAATTTTTAGTAAAAGAAGGAATTATCAAAGTCAACTAGAAGAATTATGGATTTTTTCGTGACTAAATAATTCTAGTATCTTTTCTTGACATAAAATAAGAATTTTGAAAATAAAAAATTAAAGTACAATTTAGGCATAAAATTAACGATTATCAACGAGAGTTTCTAATGATAATCCAAAATATTCACTATTTGATCCATACATAGATTTCATCAATTCCATTTTTAATGATCTCAATTCTTTTTGAGTTTTCATAATTAGATAATAACAATATTGAAGATAATCTTGTCTTTTTAATTCATGTAAACCAATAGCTCGTAACGGATTAAGAATTATTAAAAAATCCTTTTATGAGAAAAAAAAATTAAGGCAAGAGAGATGAAATTCTGTCCCACTTGTGAAACAAAACTTTCAAAAAATTCAAAAGATTTAGCAGGACCAGGAATTTGTCCAAAATGTAATCCAGAAAAAATTACTCCTAGAAAACCAACCTACGGAGTAAATTATTCAGGAAGAACAAAACAATGCTCAAAGGGTTGTGGTTCAGAGATTTATTGGGATGAAGAATTCAAATCAGATAGTGGTAAATTCATTCCACTAGATGCTAGAACAGATGAACCGCATAATTGTAATGGTCCAGAAAGTTCAGAGCCATATTTCCCTGATGAAATAAGAAACATGACAAAGAAAGTAATACCTAAAAAAATTACAACAGAATTAAAAATTACACTACCTGATAGCATATTATTTGATATTAACAAAATACCAAAATTAGAAATTGATAACGATAGGATAATACATGATTTAGTAGAAGGACATAGAAATCAAACATTGGCAATTGTGCATTACGAAAAATTGATTTCATTAGAACCAGAAAAAATAGCCATAGAAAGTCTAGACGACATATTATCAAAAAATATTATTGAAGGATTAAAAAAATATGGATTTTCAGGATTCCTTCCATTCCAAGAGGAGTCAATTCGTTCAATACTACAAGGGAATAATTCTATCATATCAGCACCAACAGGCTCAGGAAAAACAGAAGCATTCGTCATACCAATTTTACAAAAAATATCAGAAAAACCAATTGAGGGAGTTTTTGTTTTACTAGTGTATCCATTAAATGCATTAATTGATGATCAAGTATCAAAAATTACTGAATTAATTCAAAAATGTCAATTAGATGATAAAATTTCTACTTATTCAATTCACGGAGGACAAAGTTCTCAATACAAAGATAAAATAATTACAGAATCATACAAAAAAACAATTATTCTTGCAACAAATTTTGATTTTATTAATTATCATTTAATTTTACAAGATAAAAAATGGAATCAATTATTTAAAAATGCAAAAATAATTGTAATGGATGAAGCACATTCCTATACGAGTTTTCATGGATCCAATGTGTATCATGTGTTAAAAAGAATGAAAAACCACATGAAGGAATTTCAAATAATAGGATCATCTGCAACATTAGATAATTCAAAAGAATTTTTTTCAAACATGTTTGATCTTCCTGTAAATTCATTTTCATTTATCAAAAGTAAATTTAAAAGAAAACAAAATATGCATCAGTTTTTTATTATGCCACGAAAATTTGGTCAAAGAACTACAATGGAAATGATTTCATCGATTTGTCATAAAAAGAACTCAAAACAATTAGTATTTAGTAATACTCACAATGATGCAGAATTTTTAGCATCAAATGTAGAATCTATGAATGAAGAGATAAGAATTCAAATTCATCGAGGAGGATTAGATCAAAAAGATAGAAAAATGTATGAATCTCAAATGAAAGAAGGGGAATTAGACATCATATCATGTACGCCTACACTAGAATTAGGAATTGATATCGGTAATGTGGATGTAGTAATTTCTGCATTCAAAAATGAATATGATTCATTTGTTCAAAGAATTGGTCGTGCAGGAAGAAAAGGACAAAAATCATATGCGATTTGTGTGTTTGATCCAGAGGATGCAACATGTCACTATTTTGCAAGAAATATTCCATCATATCTTAATCAAAACCATCACGTTGAAATCAATAAAGATAATTCCATAATTTCAGAAAAACACACAGTTGCAATTGGAATGGAGAAACATGCAGCAATGGAATCAGATAAATCAAAATTCTTTGAATTTGCAAACAGTGTTAATCTTAGAGGAGCGTCAGGAGAAATAACAATTTTTCATAATTCCAAAAAAATTGGAACTAGAGACGTACCTGCGGGGTATTACCAACTTCATCAAAATGGAATATACCATTTTAACAAAAAAAACTATCAAGTGGAATCAATAGTTAAAACTCAAAATGGAGCAAATGCATATTTAAAAAAATCAGATGAAATACAAAAAAGAACAATTCCAATTGTTAAAACATCACTCACACAGATATCAGAAAAAAAATCAATTAAAAAAGAAATCAACACTGCAGCAAAAAAAATTACTTTACGTTATGGACTGATTGATATGAATCGAATCATTACTGGATATCTAAAAGGGAATTATAATGATTCAGCAGATAAATTTGAAACGATTAATGGAGATTCAATATCAACTTGGAATAATTTCAATTGGAATTCAAAGCATTATTGTACAAGTATTTTTATTCCATCAGAATTTGAAACAAAAATAAAATCAGATGTAAAAAATTCCATTATAACGGATTCAAAAATTCATACAATTACTCACGTTTTAGTTAATGCAAGCAAAATTTTAACAAAATCAGAATCAAATGATATTGACGCATATTATGAAAATGGTGTAATTCATTTGTTTGACAACACATCAGATGGGTATAACGGGTGTAGTAAAATGATTTATGAAAATTTTGAAGAAATTATGAAAACATGTTTTGATTTAATTAATGAATGTGATTGTCCTGTTGATCCAAAACAAAAGAAAGTAGTATCAGAAGGAGAGGAATGGGGAGGATGTCCAAAATGTACATTTACAACAAATTACTGTCAAACAAAAAATAAGAAACTTTCAAAAAAAGGAGCATTAGATTTTTTTTCTATTTTTCATAGAGAAATAAAATGACTCCATTAGAAAATGCTGAGTTATTTGCAAAATCAAAACATGCAGGAAAATTAAATGAAAGTGGAGTGTCTTATTCCAATCATTTAGAAAATGTTGTCAGTAGGCTCAAAAGTTTAGGAGTAGTTGATCAGGACGTGCTTTGTGCAGGATGGTTACAAGATATTTTAGAACATACAGATACAAGTTTTGATGAACTTTTTGAAAAATTTGGTAGAAGAATTTCAACATTGATTTTATCATTAACAAAAACAAAACTAGTCATTGATACTAGTGATGACTCAACATTATCATTAACAAAAAAAAGAACAATTTCAAAAAAACAAAGACAAAAAGAATATGGAATTAAAATTAAAGAGTCAGAAATAGATGTAAAATTAATTAAATTATGCGATATCTCCACAAATTTAGGAAATTTAAAGAATCAATTAATATCTAAAACAAAAAAAAGACGTATTCTTAAAGAATTAAGATACTATACAGTAATAATTGAGAAAGATCTAATACAAGAGACAAGATATCCAAAAGCAAACACGTTGTTAGAAACTATTAATGAAAATCTAAAAATTCAAACTCAAAATATGAATAAAAATAAAAAAATAAAATCAAAACAGGCATAAAAATATTCAAAATATTAATTAAAAATAGATAAAAAATTAGAATTAAATACTATAGAATTGTCTGACAATTATGAATTTGAAGAAAAGTCTTGCAAAGTTTTGTATTATGAAAAAAGTACGAGACAAAGCAAATGAAACAGACGACGAATAAAAGAATTATTTTATAATTAACAACCTAACGGAATATTTGAATTTTTACATAATGTGTTGTATATACCAAATCCAAAAATTATGGATGCAAAAGTTGCCAAAGGAATTAAAATGAAAATATTTGTTTTACGTCCCATGAAGATTTAAAAAAACAGGACTATAAAGTTGTGACAGTTTTTAATCAACCGTAATAACAAACAACCCTTTTGTTTTGGAATTTTGTAACTTAGAAACCATTTCTCTAGGCACTAGATCAGAAGCCTTATCGCATTTTACAGAGATTGTTCTAGGACATGTAAAGTTACTTTTTCTCAACACAATGTCTTCATCATGAGTTAAAGTTAAATCAGAATGACCCTTTCCTTCCAAAATAAATTCATAGTCATCAACTTGAATTGAAAAACGCACATTAGTTTCAGAGTTTTTTAATTTATTTTTTAATGCATCTGGTAAATCTGCACAAGACGAATTAGCACGAACACCAATGATACAGTCACCTCTAGTGGTTAGATGAGATTCTTTTGTAATCTCTATTGTTTTTTTGTGATTTGATCTAATATTTTCATGACCAAAAAATTCAATTTCGTGTCTCACGCTACAACTATAGGCTAGACTTAAATTAATCCTTCACGGCATTTTGATCAAATGCTTCCTGCACAACAAGGTTACGATCGAGCAATTACTGTATTCTCACCAGACGGTAGATTATACCAAGTAGAATATGCCATTGAAACAGTTCGAAGAGGCACTATTGCAGTAGGAGTAAAATGTAAAGATGGAATCATCATAGCAGTAGAAGAAAAACCAAGAAAATTACAAATTTCTGAAACAGCACAAAAAATATTTCAAATTGATGATCATGTAGGTGTTGCAGCAGCAGGGTATATTCCAGATGCAAGAAGTCAAGTAGATAATGCTAGATTCTTTTCTCAAAGTAACAAAATGATTTATGATGAATCAGTAGAAGTAGAAACAATTGCAAAACATCTAGCTGATCAATGTCAACAATATACACAATATGCAGGAGTTAGACCATATGGTGTAGCTTTGATTTTAGGAGGAGTAGTAAACAATGAACCTCAATTATATCTAACAGATCCTAGTGGCACATACATTTCATATGATGCAATAGCAATTGGATCAGGTTCAGATACTGTAACAGACTTTTTAGAAAAAACATACAAAGATGAACTAACACTAGATGAAGCATCAACATTAGCAGCTGCAGGAATCTATCTATCAAGTGAAGATAAAGAAGGAACAAGTCACATCAGAATGGCACATATTAAGACTGAAACTGGTTTGTATGAATTAATTTCAGATGAACAAATTGTAAATTATGCAAACACTGCAAAAGAAAAATACCCACACGACAAAAACTAATTAATTATTATTACTTGTGAGATTAAATTACATTGAAAATTTCTGTCGCAATTCCCACATCTTCACTACAAGATGAATCATTAAAAATAGACAAAACACGAAAAATTTCAGTTTTAGCTAGAGCATGTGCAATATTTCAAATAGATACAATCTATGTTTATCAAGAAGGCAATAACGGATCAGATGGAAGTTTCATAACCATGATTTTAAAATATTTAGAAACACCACAATTTCTGAGACGAAGATTATTTCAAAAAGTTAATGATTTAAAATTTGCAGGAGTATTACAACCGTTAAGAATTCCAAGCCACGTCACACCAACAAATGCAAAAAAAATAGTTGCAGGAGATGTCAGAGAAGGAGTTGTAGTAACAGTAAAGGGCAAAAAATTTGTAGATGTTGGAATTAATCAATTAATTCAATTTTATGGTAAAACACCAACAGGTAAAAGAATTACAATTCAGTTTAAAGAAGGATATCCAAGATTATCAGTTAAAGAAATCGAGAAACCAGAGTCCAAAGTCTATTGGGGATATAACGTAAAAGAAAGATCAAATCTATTTTCATTATTATCAGAATGGAAAGGTAATGTGATCATCACCTCAAGAAAAGGTAAATCAGTTACAAAAGAACAATTAGAAAAATACACAAAATCTGATGAATCATTATTAGTTGTATTTGGTTCACCTGAAAAAGGAGTTCATGAAATTATTGGGGGTAGAATGAATAAAGTACAAAATTCAAAATCTCTAAATTTCTTTCCAAACCAAGCAACAGAAACAGTACGTCTAGAAGAGGCATTACTTGGAACATTAGCAATAATTAATGCTCAAAAGAATTCATAATATTGGCAGAAAGAAAAAATTTTTTGATATTTGCAATAGGGATAGGAGTTATGGGAGTAATAATAGGATCCATAACTATTTGGAATATGATCTCAGATGTTCTAAAATAATATCAACTACAATAAGTATCGTTAACCAAAATATTTTAAGTGGTTAACGATAACTAATAGGGTTTAATAGAGGGAATTCGAGAATCGATTTAACAATGGGAGCTCGAAAACGACATTCACCACGTAGAGGAAGTTTAGCATACTCACGAAGAGTACGTGCAAAAACTATGGAAGCAAGAATTAGAGCTTGGCCAAGTAGATCAGCAACAGATGAACCAAAAATTTTAGCTCATTGTGGTTTCAAAGCAGGATGTGTTCAAATTGTTAGTATTGATGATCGAGAAAAAGTTCCCAATGCAGGAAAACAATTAGTTAGTTTAGGTACAGTGTTAGTAACTCCGCCAGTTTTAATTTTAGGAATTAGAGGTTATTCAAAAGATCATGACGGAATGCATGCAGAATTTGATGTGTATGCAGAAGATATTCCAAAATATATTTCAAAAGAAATGACATTTAAAAATAAAGAAGCAGCATTAGAAAATGCAGAAAAAGGATTAAAAAAAATTAAAGAAATTTTTGCAATAGTTGCAGTATCTCCAAGAGCAGCAGGTCTTGAAATGAAAAAACCATATATTTTTGAAGCAATGGTTAGTGGTGGAGATATTCAAAAACAATTTGAACATGTTAAAGAATCACTAGGAAAAGAAATTAAAATTGACCAAATTTTTGAAACAGGTGCAACTGTCGATGTTGCAGCAATTACAAAAGGTCATGGATGGCAAGGTACAATGAGAAGATGGAATGTAAAAAAGAAACAACATAAATCTAGAAAAACAGTTAGAGAAGTTGGTTCACTTGGTCCTATATCACCACAAAGCATCATGTATACAGTTCCAAGATCAGGTCAAACAGGTTTTCATCAAAGAGTAGAATACGATAAAAGAATCATGGTAATGGGAAATGCAGATAACGATAAATTAAAAATTAATCCAGATGGTGGATACAAACACTTTGGTTTAGTCAAAGGAGATTTCATTATTTTGAAAGGATCAGTTCCAGGAACATATAGAAGATTAATCAAAATGAGAAGTCAAATTAGAAACGCACCACCAAAAGTTAACAAACCAAACATTTTGGAGGTAGTAATATAATGAAAATTACAACTTATACAACTTCTGGAACAAAAGACGGAGAAATAGAATTACCAATAATATTTTCCACACCATTTAGAAGAGAATTAATTCACAAAGTTTTCACTAATCTCACATCACATAAATTCCAACCACAAGGAAGACATCCAAGTGCTGGACAAGATGTTGTAGCTGATTCAAATGATCCGCCAACTGGTCAAGGTGTATCTCGTGTGGCTAGAGCACAAGGTGGTGGCGGTGGAAGACAAGGTCAAGGTGCAGAAGTAGCATCTACAAGAGGCGGAAGACAAGCACATCCACCAATAGTTGGAAAAGTAATTTACAAAAAATTAAACAAAAAAGAAAATAAACTAGCATTGTGCTCAGCAATTGCAGCTACAGGTTCAAAGGATCTTGTAGAGGCAAGAGGACACAAAATTGAAGGAATAGAGACATTCCCAATTATTGTTTCAGATGATATTGAATCAGTTTCCAAAACAAATGAAGTATCAAAAATATTAGATTCATTAAAACTAACACAAGATGTCAATAGATTAGAAACAAGAAAAATACGTTCTGGACAATCAAGACTTAGAGGAAGAAGCAAAAAAGTTGGAACAAGTGTATTGTTTGTGACTAAAGATTCTTCAAACATCTCAAAAGCAATTGGTGCCATACCAGGTGTAAATGTTAAAAGTGTAAAAGATTTGAGTGTTTTAGATTTGGCTCCAGGCTCACATCCAATTAGATTAACAGTATATTCAAAATCAGCAATAGAGGAAATTGCAAAAATTAAATCAACACATCTAGAACTAATGGTGAAAACACAATGAATGTAGAACAAGCAATGAAAATAATCGTGAAACCATACATTACAGAAAAAACATTTGCTATGATAGAAAATGAAAACAAAATCTGTTTTATTGTTGAATTATCTGCCAAAAAACCAGAAATAGCAGAAGCCGTAGATACACTATACAAACAAAAGGCAATCAAAGTTAATACTGCAAGAACAATTTATGGCAAAAAGGCATTTGTTCAATTTGAAAGTACTGAAAAAGCAAGAGATCTTGCAACGAAAATAGGAATGCTCTAATATGGACCATAAAACTCGAAGTACGTTAACAGTGGAGAAAAAAAATGGTTAAAGAATTTCAATATAGAGGACTATCTAAAGAAGATCTAGATAATACGTCATTAGAAAAATTATTCCTATTATTCAATTCCAGACAAAGAAGATCCTTAACAAGGGGAATTACAGATGGAAAAAGAAAATTAATTGAAGAAATAAAATCTGCAAAAGCAGGAAAATTAAAAAATCCTATCAAAACTCACCTAAGAGATTTGATCATTCTACCATACATGGTTGGTGTTACAGTAAATGTTTTCTCAGGAAAAGAATTTCGTCCAGTAAATATTACAACAGAAATGGTTGGAAGATATTTGGGAGAATATGTCATAACAAACAAGAAGGTTCAACATGGAGCACCAGGAGTAGGTGCATCAAGATCCAGCCTTTACGTACCACTAAAGTGATTATTATGGGTAGATTCGATTACGCTTTCCAAAATTATGATGCAACTAGACATGTTAGATCATCAGTAAGAGAGAAAGACATGTCACATAAACATGCACGTGAAGTTGCAGTTGCAATTAAAGGATTATCTATTGAAAAAGCAAGAGACTTTCTACTTGCAGTAATTAGTCAGAAAAGAGTAGTTCCATTTAGAAGATACAAAAATCAAGTTGGACATAAAGCAGATCCAGGAGTAATGTCAGGACGATATCCACAAAAAACAGCAAAAGAATTCATCAAAGTATTAGATAATTTAGAATCAAATGCAGAATACAAAGGAATGGACTTAGATAGATTAAAAATTGTAAACGCAACAGTGCACAAAGGAGTAGTTGTCAAAAGATTCACCCCAAGAGCAATGGGTAGAGCAACTGCAAAAAATAATGTACTAACACATGTAGAATTGGTGGCACAGGAGATTTAGATATGTCAGCAGTGAAAAATGTTATCAAAGACAATTACAACATGATGTTGCTAAAAGATTATTTGAGAAAACAAATTAAAGATGCAGGATTTTCACATGCAGAAATATCAAAAACTCCAACAGGTACAAGAGTAGCATTACATGTTACAAGACCAGGAA
>Ga0257121_1001531_pt1 | contig 17257 bp, 25 predicted proteins | sample SI106_100metaG_FD_190180 | JGI IMG/M metagenome (GOLD analysis project Ga0257121, IMG submission 190180) | Marine microbial communities from Saanich Inlet, British Columbia, Canada - SI106_100 | ecosystem: Environmental > Aquatic > Marine > Inlet | place: Canada: British Columbia | collected... | reverse complement strand
GAGGAACATCTACAATTAATGATGATAACGAATCAAAATCTTTTGCCATTTTTAAAACACGCATTGCTCTATCAGAATTAGCAGGACCAGTTCCAGAACCAGTACTACCAATTTTTTCTTTTAATTCGCCTTTGGAATCTCTCGTTAAATGAGATTCCTCAATTATTCCACAATGTTTATCAATAAAAACACGACCAGATGCACCAAAATCTTGAATTTCTTTATCAAGAACTTCAGGATTAATTACAACACCAGGTCCAATCATAACCTTAGCATTTTTATTTAAAAATCCACTTGGAAGCATTCTAACTTTGTATACTTTGTCACCATCCATGATAGTATGACCTGCATTGGGTCCAGCACCACCACGAACTATAATTTTAGGATCATCCTTTATTGCCAAATATGAAATAATTTTTCCTTTACCCTCATCGCCAAAAAATCCTCCAACAACAACAGTTGATGTCATAATTGTAAAGATCTATTTCGTTTATTTAAGCTAAAGTATTACTACATGATTTTATATTCAAGGAAAATGTGATTAGATCGATGTCTGAAGATAATCATGCAGGAAATATTATAGTAAATCTAGCAAGTTTACCAGATTTTCTAAGAACACCAATTTTAAAAAAAAGAATGATAGAGTTCTTTTCAAAAGAAGAAGAAGATAAAAAAGAAATCATTTACAATGCATTAGAAGCAGGTCCAACTATTCCATTCCTTAATTTCTCCAAATTGTTTAAATCATGGTTAAAAATCATAGCAAATCTATCTGAAGAACATAGAGAAGGAATGTTTGTAGCATACATTAAACAATCATTGTTAGATCCAGAAAAATTAATTGCATTTAATTTAGATGGAATTTTAGAAATGTTTTTACAATTAGAAGAAAATGAAAAAGAAACCATATCAAATACAATTAGAAGAATTATTGGAAATCTAAATGATCAAGATAAAAGAAAAATTCTAATCATGATACCAAATAATGCCAAAAATCACTTAAAAATTTAGTTGACTTGTGGTTCGTCAGGTTTTCGATTATCCTCGTCTGAATAATCAATTATTTCTCCTTCAGGAGACAAAACACCTACAAAGATTTTTTCATGTTTTTTTAATAATTTACGATGATCAGCCATAGACATATCTAATTTCATTTCATTCATTACCATAATTTGATATTCTTTCCATTCAGCCCAACATTTAGTGCATGTAGGGTATTTTTCATTCACAGGTCCTAATTGTTCAGTTTCAGGTATAGAATTTTTACATTTACTACATGTACGACTCATAGAAATCAGCAAGAAATGACTCCTTTTATCTTTTTTTGATGTAAAGTAATAATAATTCAAGAACAGTAATAGACAATATGAAAATCAAATGTCCAAAATGTAATGAAGATGCAGAAATGGCTATGGATTATTCGTTAGTAAAATGTGGTTCATGTGATTTGGATATGAGTTATGGAGAATATGTAAAATTTGTAGCTCATAATCAACCAAAATATTCAGATATTTTAGGAGATTATGCATCTGGGGGTAGTACCGAAGGTCACACTGCAGGTTCATTGGATGAATGGGATTAACAAGTTAGTAAAATCATTCATCAGATTAAAATAATTACTTAAACAAATTACTAAACACCATTGGAATTTTTATTAGAAAATATACTTAATCTAGTTGGATTTTTAGTGGGACTTGCCATAGGAATTATGTCATATATTGGATTCAGAAATACAGGTAGTCCAACATTATTTAGACTGACAATTGCATTTGTTTCAATTAGTTTAGGATTTTTTGTCATTTGGTCAGGATACATGTTAGAAGATTTTGTAATGAAGTCAGGGAATATAGAAAGAGGAATTCAAACATTAGGAATTGTAATTCAGACTGTAGGATATTTTTTTATTGCATTTTCCCATAGTATAAAATCATTTTTTCCAAAATCCAATTACTTTAGATCAATAGGAGTACTACCATTCTTCTTAGTATCAACTGTTCAAATAGAACATATTTTCAGATCAGTTTCATTTATTCTACTAGTATACGGTGCAATTGAAACAATGTTATCATATAGAGATAATAAAAACAAAGGGGCTATTTCAGTATCAATAGGATTAGCACTTTTAGCATTTGGTGAATTTTTGGGATGGTATTCTTTTGTATTTCCGGAATCAGTACTATATTCAATATCAATGATAATCAAAATTGCAGGATTAATTGCATTATTTATTCCAGTTAGTAAAGTACCATTAAAGAGGATAAAATTTGATGATGATCTAGATAAAATCTGAACTAGGCTCAAAAATTTAGAGTTGTCAAATTCTTTTATCTTTTTAGTTTATACGAAAATATCAACTGGCTCTCATATAGATTTAAGAATAAAAAAACAAGAAAATGGGCGAATATAGAACACAAATGAAAATCATAGGAGATATTCTTTCTACCACCAGAGATGATCTTGAAGATGAGAATGGGGCAACAGTAACTTATCTAATTAGAAAAGCAAACATTTCTCATTCTAGAATTTCTAGACTTTTAAAAACACTAGTATCACAAGGTTTGTTAGAACAAGCTGATTCATCGGGTTCAAACAGATACAAAATTAGTGAATCAGGTAGAGAATTTCTTCAAGCATATAATTCATTTACAAAATTTGCAGATAATTTTGGTTTAAATATTTAATTTTTAAATTAATCAAAATTACATTCATACCTATTATTAAAATCAAATATAGAAAATATTATTCATAAATTAATTAAATGAAGGTAAAAAGTAGTTAAAAGAAAATAATAATTAAAGAAAAGATTATGATAAAAATATTGAAAGTAGAATGTAATGAAGAAGGTATCAAAAAGACATCTCAAATAATTAAAGAAGGAGGAATAGTAATATTTCCAACAGATACAGTATATGGTATAGGATGTAATCCATATAATGAAAAGGCAGTAAAAAAAATTTATGAAATTAAATCAAGAGAAAAAATAAAAGCATTGCCTGTGTTAGCATATTCAATAGATATTGTAAAAAAAATAGTAGTAATTGATAAATTTACTGAAAATATTCTACAAAAAAATTGGCCAGGACCACTAACATTAATTTTAGAATTAAAAGATCAAGAATTAAAAAAATCATTAAATTTACAAAATAAAATTGCAGTCAGAATTCCAGATTCTGACTGCACTTTAAAATTATTAGAAAAATGTGAATTGGTAGTAGGAACTAGTGCAAATATTTCAGGAAATGCATCATATACAGATCCAAATAATTGTATAAAAAATATCAAAAATTATGATCTATTTCTCAATGGAGGAACAATTACAAGTAAAGGAGAATCAACAATAATTGAAATAAAAAATGAAGCAATCAAAATCATCAGAGAAGGTGCATTGAAAATGGAGGATATTAGAATTTGATGAATTTGATAGTCACATGTGCCAGACATTTAGAAGGTGAAACAGAGGATGAAATAATAGATATTTTAGATGAATTAGGTGATTCAGACGTCAAAATTTCAGTAAGTAGTATGTCTGGAATAATTACAGTACAAACAAAATTAGATCCAATTGAAGTAGTTAGAAAAATGAGAGAGATGTTACTAGATGAACCATGGAGTATTAGATACTGTTTAAGAGTAATACCAGTTCAAAAAGTAGTGAAAACAAACATAGATGAAATTGAAAAAATTATTTGTGAAATGTCTAACCAAATTGAAGAAAAAGAAACATACAGAATACTAATTGAAAAAAGGAATTCAGACATCTCAAGTAAAGAAATAATTACAAAAATAGCAAATGGAATAAAAAATAAAGTTTCATTAGATTCTCCTGATAAAGTGATTTTAATTGAAATATTAGGCATAATTACAGGAATTTCAATATTAAAAAAATCAGATATACTTAGTCTTGAAAAAACTAAACGCAGTATGTCAGATTAGAATAGAAGCTTTTTCTACCAGAATATCTTCCAAAGGAGTTTTAGAATATACAGTATCAACATATTTTTTTGAAATATTGAAATGTTTTTTTAAAAATAAATCATTATTTTTTGAAAATAGATTTACACAAGAATCAGATAATTCTGAATATAATGAATTAAAATAATTTTTATTTCCTATTGCGATTAAGATAAAATTAGTTGAAGGTTTTAATCCAGCTGAAGATATGGCATTAGAGATTTGTAGAGATAATGCAAAACGCATCAAAATATCAGTTTCAATTTTATTAGATAATAAAATATTATTTTTTTCAGCATTTAGTGAAAGAGATAAAATTTTTTTTAGATGAGAGATATTGAGAATGAAATTGCTAGAAATAACTTGAAATTTGATTTTAGGATAATTTTTTCTCAAACTATCAATGAATTGTATATTGATATTTTTTTGACCACGAATTTCAAGAATTTGGATTTGTTTTTTTGCAATTTCAAAAACTAATTTTTTTGATGAACCACCATGAATTACAGGAATAATACTTACAATGTCACTATCATGAACAATGGTATCCTTTCCATTCATTGCAGAGGAATCTGAACCATTAATTGCAATAAGAATATTTTCAACATCAATTTTAGAAGTATCTTTAGGTTTCATCATGGACAATAATTCAAGTAATTCACTTACTGAGATATCAGATTTATCAATTTTTAGTTCATCAGAATTAAAAGATTTTTTGGCACCACCGATTAATTTTATAGTTATCATTTTAACATCAAATTTAAAATTTAGAAATTAATATTTAATTGATTATTCAGTTTTTTCTTCAACAGATTCTTTTTTAGAAACAATAGTTTCAACTTCATCATTAGTTAGAGTGATTTCTTCAGCGGTTTCAGAAATTTCTTCAGATTCAGCAATATCTAATGAGGATTCTTGTTCATCAATTTTTGGGGAATCATAAGTACTTCTATCTTGCTTGAATTTTTCTTCACGAATTTCTTTTTTGATAAATCTTGTAATGTATCCAGCAACCTTATTTTTTAGGCCTTTAGAACGAACAATAGAAACTTGATTTAATACTTTTTTATTATCAGCAAAGTCTTCACCGAATTTAGATTTATGGTCATTCATTACTTCAAATGATAAACGCTTTATCCTATCCACGCATGAATTAACGAAGGGGGTATTTTATACCTATATTCCAAGAAAACGTTTTGTATTTTCTTCTAGCATTAATGACATTTCATCAAATGTTTTTTCAAGAATTTTAGAGGCACAAAAAACTACACTAGGAATAAAACTAATCTGTCCAGATTTCATTTCAAAACATCTAGAAAACCTAACTGGCCCATCAGTTTCAACAAGAATTTTTGATTCATCAGATTTAGATAACAAAGTCTGTTTATCATTTGCATAAATCATCACAGGCCCAAAAGATACAAAAAAACCCATATCCATTGCTCTTTGAAGTTGTTTTTTACTGCCATCAAACCAATGTAATAAAGCATGTTTAGTATCATATGAAGTCATAATTTCAAAAATATCATCAAGACTTTTACGAGAATGGATTGATACAGGTTTATGAAATTTTTCTGCAGATGAAAGTAGTGATTCAAAAACTTGAATTTGTCTTTTAGTATCTTCATCATTTTCACAATAAGTTGGATCTAACCCAATTTCTCCCACTCCCGAAATATTATTTTGATTTAATTCTATCAAATGATTAATTTTTTCAAGATCATCGTTTGCACATTCAGGGTGAATTCCAATAAAAGGTAAAACAAGATCATTTTTTTTAGATAGTGATAAAGTTTCTAAGGAATTTTCAACATTCATAGAAACACAACATGCTTTAATTTTAAGAAACTTCATCTGATTTAAAATAAAATTAATTTCAGGGGCATATACAGGATCAGATAAATGAATATGAGAATCAAAAGACCAAGTCATTTTCTAATTAATTCTCGATGTAGTCTGTATAAATCGATTCCTTAGTGATATTTTTTCACTCATTATGTTTTTTCACAAAAAATTAAAACAAATGCTATGAAATCATCAGAATTAGGATTATCTGCAATGTATAGAATCTTAAAAAAAGCAGGTGCAGAAAGAGTCAGTGATGAGTCTGCAGATGAATTACGTAGGGTAATAGAAGATGTCGCAGACAATATTGCAAAAAATGCAGTTGACATGGCATCTCATGCAGGTAGAAAAACAATCAAAGGAGAAGATGTAAAATTGGCTTCAAAATCATTTAACAAATTCTAATCTAAAGAGTTTAATTGTTCATTTCGTGTTTTTCAAAACGGTACTCTGGCAGAACGGTTATGCGTGAGCCTGCAAAGCTTATACAAGGGGGTTCGACTCCCTCGGGTACCTTTACTCAACAATTACCTGAGCAAACATCCAAGGATGTAATGTGCAGAAATAATCGTATGTACCAATTTCATCAAAAGATAAGGTGTAGGACTGATACGGATCTAAATGTCCACTATCAAAAAATCCACTAGGTTCAGGATAAAATCCAGATGTAACACTATGAAAAGAAGAATCTTCATTTAACCATGTAACAGATTTTCCTTTTTCAACAACAATGTTTGATGGGATATAGCAAATATCCTCAATATCACATCCTGGGCGGGATACTTTCATTGGTATTACAACATCAGGTGCAATTACGAAATCATTTTGCAAATTAATTTCTTCAGGATTTGTTTCTTCAGGATTTGTTTCTTCAGGATTTGTTTCTTCAGGATTTGTTTCTTCAGGATTTGTTTCTTCAGGATTTGTTTCTTCAGGATTTGATATTTCGAAAATCATACCAGAATAATAAATTAAACCAATAATTGGAATAGATACTCCCAAAATTATTGCCAAAGTAATTATTTTTTTTATCAATTCATTTCATATCCATTAGAGAGTTATTACACAATTACCTAATTCTCTAAATATATAATGCATTACAAAAATTAATGTCACAAAATCCAAATGGTCTCTTAGAATACATACCAGGATCACAGGCTCTATTAGTACAAAAAAATTCTAGTCCACCTCTAGAAGGATTTGCAGAAAATATTAGAGAAAATATTCAGGAGTACGCCGAAGATTCAAAAAATGAAGTAGAAAAAGGCAATAATTTTCTTCAATGGATTTTAACAAGAGTTTTTGAGGCTACAGAGGATGATGCAGCAGATGCAATTGTAGATGGAGCAAATGATCTAGGAATTGATGCATATTTACCAGTAGATTTTTCAGATAATACAGTTAGATTATTTCAATCAAAATACGGTACATCACATTCACTTGAAGCAATTGCAAAATTCAAAGAAGATGCAAAGAGATTACTTACAAAAGATATAACAAAAATGAGACCAGAATTAGCTCAGCTTGTTACAAAAATTAAAGAAAAAAATTTGAAAATAAAATGTTGTTATGTTACGGATCAAAAAGTCGATTATCAAGATGAAATAGTAGAAATAATTGATGAAGAGAAAATAATTCAAAGATTATGGGACAGAATTAAAAAACCAGCAGCAGGGAAAAAATCATCCATTAAACTTGAAAGAATGCTTAGACATGAAAATACTATTTTAGGAATTTTAAAACTGCGTGAATTAACAGATTTTGTAAGTAAAAATAGAGACTATGTCTTTGAATCAAACATCAGACAATGGATGCAATTTAAAACTACAGTAAACAAAGGACTAAGAGATACTCTACAAACAAATCCAGGGAAATTCTTTTTTTATAATAATGGAATTACAATAGTAGTTAGTGATTTCACAGAACTAGGAGAAAATATGATTGAGCTTTTTGCTCCACAAATTGTTAATGGTGCACAAACATCAAATTCAATTTTAGATCATTCAAAGAGAACAAAAAATATGGATGGATCAATGACAGTAACTATAATCAAAGCAGATGATGAACAAGAACAAAACAATATTACAAAATATAGAAATTCACAAAATTCAGTTAGAGGAAAAGATTTAGTTTCATTAATGGATTTTCATAAATCAATTAAATCACAATTGAAAAATTGTGGGTATTTTTATGAAATTCAAGCAGGCTCATTTGATACAAAATCAAAATCTAAACAATCAGAATACAATGGAGACGGGGCTTACAATAATTATTTACCAGATAATCATAAAAAAGTCATTGTTGCCAAAGATGCAATTCAATCACTAGTTGCAGGAATTGAACAAAGACCTACTGAATCATATAGTTCTCCATCTCAATTTCTCCCACGAGGAAGTAAATATGATCAAATCTTTAATGATAATCTCAAAGATGATTATAGAATAATATTATATCCATATCTCGTAAAAGAATTTGCAAAAAAATCATTGAAATATGGAAAACAAGGAGGACATAAAACAAAAAGATATGCAACATTATTTTTTGTAGCAGTCTATTTCAGAATATTACATAAAAAAATCCTAGAATCTAAAGGGGATTTTAAATCAGATATAAGAAAATTAGAGCCAATATTTCATAGTTTTAAACTAAATAATAGAATTTTAAAAATTACAGATGTAATTGTGACAAAATTTCTAGAAGACACAGTAGTGGATGATGAAATTGAATTAGCAAACACAAAACATAATTTTTTCTCCCAACATGTTTGGAATGATTCAATGCTTAGGGTAATAGATAAAAAAATTAGACAGGAAGAAGAAGAAATCATAGCGCTAAAAAAGATTGCAAACAACTTATTTTAATGAAAAAGGCAGTAGCCCAACCAAGTAAAAATCTTGCAGGAGGTTTACATTGGTTAAACTATCTACCTGATTTTATCAGAAATAGGTATTATTTAACATGATTTTCTCAATTAGGATTAATCTAGATTGTTTTTTATATCGATGAAAAAGAGAAGAAAATACTTTGGGATCAAAAGAAAAATGTTCAATTTGTAATGAAAAAGTGGAACTACGTTACAAACCAATGGAAGAATGGGGAATTGAAGGAACCATGTGTGGAAAATGTTATTCAAAAAAAGTACATGAACATTATCCAGGGGATCACATCAGAGTAAACAAAGATTTAGATTAATTTTATTCAGGTTTTGAATATTTATTTACAGTAAAACAATTCCAAGCAAGAGGATCATCTTTTACATCTTTTTCCTCTAAAAATTTGATGTCAGTAATTGTTTTTTTTCTTTTTAAAAGATTGACTTGAAAACTAGAAAAGATTTTACAACTACAATCATTGAATAAACAAACATCATCATCACCCTCATCATGATCTTGGGCTTCGTGACCACAAGTACATAAATCACTTTTTTTTGCATTATCAAGAGATTTTTTTGTATATACACCTAATCGAAGATATGCTTCACCTCCATGACCTTCTTTAAATCGTTCATAATGTTCAGATTTTGGCAATACTTTGAAAAATGCTAAATTAGTATCAGGTTTTTGTGAATCTGATCCCATAATGAACCAATAATCATGTTCCATTTCTACAAAACGAATTTTGATTGATGGATCAACCCACCAATGAATAGAATCATGCCATAGAGATGCAGATTGTTTTCTATCAGTAATTAATGGAACAACATTCATTCTAAGATCATAATAACGATAAGCAACACCAACAAAGTCATCAAACCATGGAATTCGAGAGCTAGAAGACACTGTAAAAAAATACAGGCGGAGCTTATTTATCTGATCTGAATTTATGGTAATACCCTTATATCTGAGTTTGAAAGTATACACCACATGGTAGCTTATAGAACTAGTATGCAAATTGTTGCAGATGTATTGACTGTTACCCAATTATCAGGTCAAGAAGGGATCAAAACAACATCACTTCTAACAAAGGCAAATTTATCACATTCAAGATTATCTAAATTTTTAGATAATTTAACAGGAGCTGGCTTGATTAACAAAATTGAATATGATGGGAAAAATACTTTCGTCATAACTTCTAAAGGAAGACAATATTTGGATTCATATGTTAACTTTTCAAGTATTGCAGAATCATTTGGTTTAGAACTTTAAAATCTATTTTTTAGATCTTTTTCTTTTTGCGTTAATTTTTTGTCTTTCTTTTTTGTCCTTGTAACCACCATAGAAAAGAATGAAGATAATACCTCCTATAGAACCATAAAATAGCACATAAAGAGGAGGATCACGCATTTCTCCAGTCATTGGTGAAATCCAAGCAATAGGAATTCCTACAACCATAAAAATCAAAATTATTGTAAGATACTTATCCATACATTACCTATTTTACAAAACCATATATCTTTTTGATTCTAGAGAATAGAGTAGAAAAAAGATGGCAAAATTACTAGAAATGATAGGATTAGTACTTGTATCAATTATGATTTTAGGATTTGTTGGAGCATTAGATACACTGATACCACTCGGTATTGAAAATGGATTAACACCATTGTTTTGGGGATGTGCAGGTGGAACTTTAATCATTATTCTATATAGAAAAAGAAAAAGAAAACAAGCAGGGTTAGAATAAAATAATTTTACAGAAAATTATCAACTGATCAATTATTTATCAACCGACAGATCTATTAAGGAGCATTCTAAGAAAGTAAAAGGGATCATGACAGAACAAACAGAACAATGGTGGATAGGTTTAGGTAAAGAGTTAGAAGTGGATATCGAAACCTTAGATGAATAATACAATAAATTTTCCTAAATAATTTTAAAAATATTAGATAATATGAAAGAGCCTTGAACGGGATCTGAACCCGCGACCTACTGATTACGAATCAGGTGCTCTACCAGGCTGAGCTACCAAGGCACGATTAGAGAAATCCATCAGAGTTAATAAAAAGCCTTTCCGACTTTGGGTAATTGAAAAAAACAATTTCTGGAATAAGAGGGATATTCGGCGATGATCTTAATCTAAAAGACATAATCAAATTTACAAATAACTTTTCATCACTAATTAAATCACAAAAATGTGTAGTTGGGAGGGATACAAGACCTTCAGGAAAAATAATTCAAGAAACAATTAGTGCTGTTCTAATGAAAAACGGAATAGATGTTTTTGATTTAGGAATGGTACCAACTCCAGTAGTATTTAGAGAATCAAGAAAATATGGTGCAGGTATTGTGATTTCATCTTCACATAATCCAGTAGAATGGAATGGGATGAAATTCATTCTAGAAGGAAGAGGAATTAATGAAAAAGAACTACCTAAAATAATTAATCAACAAGAAATATTGAAATCAAAAATAGGCAAAATTAAGAAAATAGAATCAACGTATGTTGAAGATGCAAGAAAAATCATCGGCAATGTAGAAAATTCACCTAAAGTTGTAATAGATAATGGTGGAGGAGCTGCAAAGGATTTTGCAGTAAATTTGTTAAAAAATATAGGATGTAATGTAAAAATCATAAATGAAGAACTTTTAGGTTGTTCAAGAGGACCAGATCCTACATCAGATGAATTAAAAGAATTAAGCAATATTACAAATAACAATAGCATTGGATTTGCATTTGACCTAGATGGAGATCGATTAGTAGTTGTTAGTAAAGGAAAAAAACAAACTCCAGATGTAACATTAGGTCTAGGAGTTGCAAGATCATTAGAATTAGGATACAAAAAATTTGTTTTAAGTTTAGACACAAGTGTATCAATTGAGAAGTTTATCAAAGAAAAAGGTGGGACAGTAGTAAGATCAAAAGTAGGAGAAGCAAATGTTATAGAAGACATGATAAAAAATAATGCTCAAGCTGGAGGAGAAGGAAGTAGTGCAGGATTTATTTTACCAGAATTTAATCATTGTAGAGAAGGTATTCTTACAAGTGGTTTAATATCATCAATGTTAGAAAATTCAAAATTCTCTGAAATTTTAAACTATATGGAAAGTTATTTTCAAATTAGAAAAAAAGTTGAAATTGATTCAAAGTATCATGACAAAATAATTGAAAATATAAAAAAAGAGTTCACAAAAAAATATTCAGAAATAGATACACGTGATGGAATTAAAGCAATCATAGATGAAAATACTTGGATTTTAATTAGAAAATCAAATACCGAAGATATTATCAGAGTTTCTGGAGAATCAAACGATAAAGAAAAATGTGAAATGATAATAAATAACTCTACAGAAATGGTGAAAGAATATTATGACAAAATTAAATGAAAACGAAATAATTAATATTTTTCAAACAAAATTAGGAAATAAAAAATTTGTTTCTGAAGATGTTGAGAAATTTACCTTAGGGAAAACAAAAATCATAGCAAAAATAGATACAATGGTACAAAGTACAGACATTCCACAAAAAATGGAGTTATCAGATGCAGCACGAAAGAGCATTATTGCTTGTGTGAGTGACTTTGCATCTAAAGGAGTAAAACCCCAGTATGGAATTATCTCAATAAACCTGCCCAAATCAATTTCAAAAAAAGAAGTTAAAGATATTGCTAAAGGATTTAAAAAAGCATGTGAAGAATATGAAATTTCAATAGTAGGAGGAGACACTAATGAAGGCAAAGAAATTGTGTTTAACATTTGTATTTTAGGAAATTCAAATCAAATTATTACTAGAAAGGGAGCTAATGAAAAAGATGTAATTTTTACTACAGGTCCTTTTGGTTATACATCTGTAGGATTAGACATATTATTGAATAACAAGAAGAAAATATCTACTTTAATAAAAAAATCTATCAAAACAGTAACAAATCCAAAACCAAGACTAAATTATGGTTTAAGGAACAAAAAATATTTTACATCAGCAATGGATTCTAGTGACGGATTATCAACTACATTAAATGAAATGTCTAAACAAAGTAAGAAAAAATTCATTATTAATAAAATACCAATTGACACCAACTTGAATAATTATTTAAAAAAACAAAATAAGGATTTGAATAAAGCAGTATTTCATGGAGGTGAAGAATACGAATTTGTATTCACAATTCCTTCAAAATATAAAAAAATTATTATTAAAAATGCAAAATTATTGAAAACACCAATTATTGAAATTGGTTATGTAACATTTGGGAAAGGGGTTTATCTGGAAGATAAAGGAAAGAAAATAAGATTAAAAGATTTAGGATGGAAACATTTTAAATAATTATTCACCATACGAAATATTTCTTTCAACATTATTCACAATATTAAAAATAGATTCAGATGGTAAAACAGAAACACATTCTTTCATCCACAAATCATCAAGATACAATAATCTTTTCATATCATCTTCTAAAAGTTCATCAGGATTTGAAGCAGGGTAAAGTGTATGAATTTTGTATCCTTCATTTGCAATTTCTTGACATTTTTTTTCTAATGGTGATAAAATCACATTATTGATCGGAATGATAGATTGTATTAACACAGAACCCAATAATGCAACAGCAACAGCAACAACAATTGCCAATAAAATAATTGAAGCCATTAAAAATATCCAATAAATTATAGTATATGAATAATGAAGGATTTTAATCCAAGTGACCAAATTAAAACGATTTAAAGAAATCAATGTTTTTTAAACCCTTTAAGATCTGGTAAGCATTGTCAGAAATTGAAGCCGAAGTAGAAGCACCAGTTGAAACAACTGAGGCTGTAGTAGAAGAACAAACTGAGGCTGTAGTAGAGACACAAAATCAACCAGAAACCAAAAAAGAAGGTCCAGAAAAATGGGGAATTGCTCATATTTACAGTAGTTATAACAATACAATTATCCACATGACAGATCTTACAGGCGGTGAAACTGTTGCCATTAGTTCTGGTGGAAATCATGTTAATGCAGATAGATACGAATCATCACCATTTGCTGCAATGAAAGCTGCAAATGCAGTAGTCGAATCAACAAGAACAAAAGGATTTACAGGATTTCATATTAGAGTTCGTGCAGTAGGAGGAGTTGGTTCAAGAGTTCCGGGTCCAGGTGCACAAGCAGCTATCAGAGCATTAGCAAGAGGCGGATTTAAAATTGGAAGAATTGACGATGTTACACCAATTCCTCATGACACCACCAGAAAGAAAGGTGGTAAAAGAGGAAGAAGAGTCTAGGTAGCAGAATTTACTTTAACATTACAACCTCGAGCAACAAAGTAATCACTCATAAATTTAGTAAATTTTCCTGCTTCATCATTGAATTGATATTTTGTCAGTATATCAGAAAATTTTTCAGATACACTTGTTTGAAAATTAGATTTGAACTCTAATTTGAAAAATGTCCAACCAAATTTTGATGATGGCTCACTAAGACTATAACTTGCATAACAATTCAAAAGACTTTCCATGTGAGAAAGATGTTTTTTTATGCAAAGTAAATCATCAAGATAATTTTTTGTTCCAATTTCTAAAGTAATACTCATTCAGCATCATCGTTATCTGGTTTGTTACTAAGTTTATCATTTAAAGAAACAAATTTTCCATCTTGTTGAATGTTAATTTTAGTATCCATTCTCACACTTAATCCAATTGAACGAAACAATCCTAATAATTTTCCACCGTCAAGAACTTCAACAATTTCACCAGTTTTAATTAATTCATATAATTTGTCAATTATCATTTTAGTTTCATTGGGAAATTGAGATTCAGCATTTGTTAAAACTTCCAATCCTCTAAAGCCCAATTGTTTTATCAATACATCTCTAGGATTAACAATTTTTTCTTCAGTTGGTTTTGGAGTTTCTTCAATAGTTTCTCGAGAAGAAATATTTTTTTGCATTTCAGCTAAACGTTTAGCTTGTAATCGTTGAAGTTCAGAATCATCGTCACTCAACCTTTAATCACTCCTATAGGAACCAATTTAGCAACTTTAGTTGCAATCCCTAGATTATGAGAAACATTAACCACAGAATCAACGTCCTTGTAAGCTTCAGGAGTTTCCTCCACAACACCATCACGAGTAAGTGCCTTGATGAAGATTCCTTTATCATTAAGAGATTTTTTCACATTATCTTCTGTAAAATTTCTTCTGGCCTTAGATCTAGACATAGTTCTTCCGGCACCATGAGCAGTAGATCCAAAGCTGAGATCCATAGAATTAGATTTTCCTAGTAAAATCCAGCTTGAGGTTCCCATTGAACCAGGAACTAAAACAGGCTGACCTAAATCTCTGTATTTGGAAGGAATTTCAGCACGATTTGAAGGAAATGCTCTAGTTGCACCCTTTCTATGAACTACTAAGTTTCTTTCCTCGCCATCAACCTTGTGTTTTTCAACTTTAGCAATATTATGTGCAACATCATAAACTAATTTCATATCTAAATCAGATTCTGTTTGATTAAATACACGTTCAAATGATTTCCTAGTCCAATGAGTAATCATTTGTCTATTACTCCATGCAAAATTTAATGCAGCAAACATTGCTTTTCTATAAGACTCACCCTCTTCAGAATTATTTGGAACACAAGCTAATTCCCTATCAGGTAAATTGATATTATATTTTTCCATAGCTTGTTCTGCAACTCTAAGATAATCACTACAGACTTGATGACCAAATCCTCTGGAACCACAATGAACTAAAACTGTAATTGTACCTTCTTTAATCCCCATTCTATTTGCTGCTTCCTCATCATGTATTTCTGCAACTTTTTGAATTTCAAGGAAATGATTACCAGAACCAAGACTTCCAAGTTGAGGGGCTCCTCTTTTTCTTGCTTTATCAGAAACTTTGTTTGGATCAGCATTTGCTATTTTACCATTTTCTTCACAAACTTCAGAATCATTTGATGAACCATAACCATGTTCAATTGCCCAATTAACACCATTTACTAAAACTTCATCTAGTTCTGAATTTGTTAAGCGAACTGCACCTTTAGAACCAACTCCAGATGGAATAGAACTGAATAAATCATTTACAAGATCTTTTAATTTTGAACGAACTGTTTGTTCATTTAGATTTGAACGAAGTAATCTCACTCCACAATTAATATCGTATCCAACACCACCGGGACTAATCATTCCTTCCTCAGCATCCATAGCAGCAACTCCACCTACAGGAAATCCATATCCTTCATGCCCATCAGGCAAAACAACACTATGGCTAACAATTCCAGGAATTGAAGCAACATTTCGAGCCTGCATAATAGTCCTATCAGATAACATTTTCTGGAGTAATGTCTCATTTGCATAAATTCTAACAGGAACTTTCATTCCAAGATTTGAATCAGCATCAATTTGATAATGATTTTCTCCAATTTTCTTAGGGGCTGTTGATGACATAAGTATCGGTAGAATTTTCTTTCAATCCAATTTAAATCATCATAAGTATTCTAAGAATAATTTTAAATCAATAAGAATTCAAATTGAGTTATGATAGAAAAGGCAATAATTACACAAAAAGCAAATCAATTACTTGCAGAATTAAGAGCAAATCCAGATTGGGCAATTGATGAGAAAAATTTCAAACAAGGTTATTTGAAAGCATTAGAATGGGTGTTATCAGATACGGGAATTAAACAAAAATAAGTTAAAAATTCTAGTTGAAAAATACTGCAATTCAAATTAATCTCATAATGATCGCAAAAATGGATAAAAAACAAGTAGATTTATTTTCTAATATACAATTAGAAAAATAATGGCAATTTTACCTATTGACAATGGTCGTTATGGGACCAAAGAAATGATGGAAATTTTCAGTGAGCAAAAAAAAATTGATTATCAATTAGAAATCGAAGGGGCTGCTGCTATTTCACAAAGTGAAATAGGAATGATTTCAAAAAAAATAGGTAAAGAAATTCACAAAGCTGCAATGTCAGGTAAAATTACTGCAAAAAGAATTAAACAATTAGAAGCAAAAAGTGATCACGATACAGCTGCATTAGTGGAATCACTAAGTGAAAAATGTTCTAAAAATGCAAGGCCTTGGATCCATTATGGACTTACAAGTAATGATTTAGTTGATACAAGTAACTCTATGCAAATGAGAGATGCATTGCAAATTATTGAACCTAAAGTAGCAAAAATGGCATCGATTCTTGCAAAAAAATCAATAAAATATTCAAAAATCCCTGCAGTGGGAAGAACACATGGACAACATGCTAGCATCATTTCATTTGGTTTAAAATTTGCAAATTGGGCTGCAGAAATGGCAAAACATGTTGAACGTATTGAAGAAATTAAAAAAAGAATTTTGATTTGTAAAACATTAGGAGTTGTTGGAACGGGTTCTTTAATGGGTGCAAAATCATTGGATGTTCAACAAAGGGCTGCAAAGAGATTAAAATTATTCCCAGCAGAAGTAACAACACAAGTTGTACCAAGAGAAAGATATGCAGAATATGTATTTGAATTAGCATTAATTGGTGCAACATTAGAAAAAATTGCAATAGAAATTAGAAATTTACAGAGAACCGAAATAGGAGAGGTAGCTGAACAATTCAAAAAAG
>Ga0257121_1001529_pt1 | contig 17297 bp, 30 predicted proteins | sample SI106_100metaG_FD_190180 | JGI IMG/M metagenome (GOLD analysis project Ga0257121, IMG submission 190180) | Marine microbial communities from Saanich Inlet, British Columbia, Canada - SI106_100 | ecosystem: Environmental > Aquatic > Marine > Inlet | place: Canada: British Columbia | collected... | reverse complement strand
ATTTAGACAAGCTTCGATCCACTGCTCTGATTATCTTTCTAATGAAAATAATGTTGAATTTTCATTATCTCGTGGATCTTTTGCAACAATTTTGTTGAGGGAAATTATGAAACCTACAGATCCTATTGTCGCAGGATTTTGACACTTATTTTTTTAAAATTCTCAACACACTGCCAATTCCAATAATTGTGATTCCTCCAATCATTATCTGAATTCCATATGTGATCCAATCTGGATTGGCATACATGAAAGATGATTCTGGACCTACTATTGATTGTCCTTGAAGATCAAAAATTAGGCCAAAAATGAATGAAATCATGCCAATTCCAATAATTGGATATCCTTTACTCATGACTATTTTATTTAATTTTCATTAAAAAGGGTAAACAGAATTGATACTTTGAGCAAATCATTTTTGGATTCTGTCTTTAATCATTTTCTCATGACTAGATAAAATGTACGACTGGAATGGTCAATCTGAATCTACTGGGCACAAATATCTTGGTTTGATTTTATTTGCTTCGTCTGCTTTACTAGCTCTATTACTGTTCCTTATTTTTCATCCTCAAATTGATGCTATCAATCGAGAATCTCCAATTTTGATTAATTTGATGTTTTTACCTGCAATGGCTGTTGGATTTCTATATGGTATTAAAATTACAAAACGAGCTGTCAATCCAACTGAAATTCGTAGTCCGATTAAAAGATCAATTGTGAAAATATTTTTATTCTTTTTTGTAATGGGCGGTATGTTTAGTTCTGTAAATTTTGCAATAAATGGTGGAAGTGTAATGCCTGATGTGTCTATTTTTGAAGATGGATTGTTGACCTGGGTACATACATTTGTAATGGCTAATGGTGGTGCCACTTTTCTTATTATTTCCAGTATTATGTTGATGGCTGCTGCAACAAAAAGAATTGTAGGTTTAGATTCTGGATTTTTAAATAGATTTGTTTCATCTGCTAGTACATTTGTCTTTGTTACTGTTCTTGCTTTGAGCTTTACAAAATCTGATCCTACCTCTTCTGGTATTTTCTTGTATACTTTTTATCAAGCTGGTATTGTAGGTGGTGCATTTTTTGCAATGAATAGATTAACTAAAGATAAGAATATGGTATCTGATTTTGCAAATGGATATTGATTTTTATTTTATGTATACTCTTAATTTCTAGTATGTTGATATGTTATTATGGGATTAATGAATAAAATTAAAAAAAGTCTTGAATTAAAACAAAATACTCCTAATTCGAAATCACTTAAACTCACTCAGGAAAAAATTTTAGAGTTAAAAAAACAATTTGAATTAAATCCTAATGATCCTAGAATTTTAATTAAGTTATACAGTTGTTATGTTGAGATTTCTGATTTGGATAACAAAATAGAATGTTTAAAAAAATTATCTGATATCTCTCCTAATGATTTTTACCCTTTACAACAACTTGCTGATATTTATCTAAATGAATTAGATGATGCAGAGAAGGCTCAAATTTATCAAAATAAAGCAAATTCTATTAAAAATGATTTTTAGGCTAATTTTCTAAATCTACATAAATTCCTGAAATTTCATTGTTAATTCTATCCCAGTATATTTCACATCCCTCTGTTTTGAAGTCATTTGCTTTACATTCATTGAAGTGAGCTGTGTTATCTCTAGACATATTATCTGCAAATAGTACATCTTCTCCTATTAGTAATCCTATAACCAATACTGCTACTAAACTGGCTGAAACCAGGATCATTGAATATCCTACTTGTCTCAAATTTTGAGATTTCTTCATTTACGTGGAATCAATAAGGCTTGAATTTAATCTTTTCAAGTCTGAATTTCTCTTTCAAATATTTAACACTAGACTCTTGTTTCCGATAAAAAGAAAAGAAAGTACTTTGAAATACATTTGTTGAGCATTCAAATTCTTCAATATGAGTTTCTTGGGCCCATTCCTATATCTGAATGGGGTCCTCCAATGGAAAAATTAGTTTATTTGATTTTGTCTAGAAATAAGGACAAGTTTGACATAATTTATGTTGGAAATTGTCAAAAAACAGATGATACATCTTTTTTTACATCCCATGAACAATTCAAATGCTGGCAAAATCAATCTGGATCTGAATCATCTTTGTATCTTGCAATATTGCCCATGTTTGAATCTAGTGACGAAAAAAGAAATAATGTTGTTCAAAAAATTATATCTCAATACAAACCTCATTGTAATTCTGATGATATTGTTGAATCAAAACCTGATTATGTTGTAAGAGTTACCAAAGATCCTGATGTAATTTCGGATAAGATCACTTGTGCCTGTTGTGGTTCTGAGATGAATTTAGAAAAAACCCTTGAAAAATCTAATCTTTATCGTTGTACTGGTTGTGGATTAAGTGATACTAGACTTAATTCTTAACTTTATTTTGTACATCAAATAATTGCAATGTTAGTAAATCTATCGCCTTTTTCAAATGTTGAAATTCATTAATTGAATGCATTTGCCCTTCTACTAATGCTCTCAGAATTTTAACTGAATTTTTTTGATGGTCATCTGATGCAACAATTTCCATGGCGTTAATTTTTGATAGTAAATTGTCTAGATCTTTTATCATTTCATCTGAAGGCTTATGTTTATCCATGACTTTTTTGATTTATTTTCGTATATGAATTATTACAAACACATTCTCATAATTATAAAACTCATAAAGATCATGCTTCTATCAGTCTTATGGGATTTAAAAAAGGCATTAACAAATGTGTAGAATGTGAAAAAAAAATGTCAAAAGATCCAAATGAAACAGGTATGTGTAGTAAATGTGGCTCTGGTGCTAGAATTGATTCAGAAATTCAGAAAGAATTAACTGATTTAGGAATACTCTAAACCCCTTTTTCCTATATGGGAATTATTATAATAAATCCTCATCAATTTCTTCAATTGGATTGATAAATTGAATACATGTACAAGTTGGAATTTTACATTTTCCTAGTTTTATCATTAACTTGCTTTTTTTATCTGGAATGTGAACTTCATCTGTGTGGTGACATCTTTTACAATTCATTTTAACTTCCTTATTTTACCTCTAATTTTGTGGTACTAAAACTGCACGTGCATCTATTTTTGATTCCTTCAATTTTTGTAATGCTTCATTTGCTTTCTCTAGTGGAAATGTTTCATAAATTACTTCTACATCATTTTCATCACATATCTTGATTACTTGTTCCATGTCTTTAGTAGAACCTATCAGGGTACCTCTGATTGTTTTTTCTTCAAATGCACTAAATTCTGGATTTTCTCCTACTGTTGCAATTACAATTATTCCTCCTTTTTTTACTGATTTTATTGCAGTATCTGTAACAATGTCTGCTGGAGCAAATACAATTGCTGCATCTAATAGTCCTTGTTTCTCTTTTAATTTATTTAGAAATTTTTCTTGTTCTTTAGAAAATATCATTGTGTCAATTGCACCTAATCTTTTTGCAACATCTAGATGATTTTGAGTTCTTGAAAATGCAATTACTTTACATTTTTCTATTTTGGCAAATTGTACTGCCATATGTCCTACTCCTCCAATCCCAAATATGCCAATTTTTTTATCAATTTTTGGCTCTGCAGCTTTTACTGCTTTGTATGCAGTAATTCCTGCACAAAATAACGGTGCTGCATATTCTGATTTCATACTATTTGGAACTTTTGTGGCAAAATCTTCTGTAACTGTGATATATTCTGAGTACCCTCCTTTCAACGTCTCTCCTGTAATTTTTGATGATTCACAAAGATACTCTTTTCCTTCGTTACAATATTGGCATTTTTTACATGCTTCTAATAGTGGGGTAATTCCTGCTCTATCTCCAATTTTAAATTTAGTGACATTTTTTCCTATTTCAATTATTTCTCCAACAACTTCGTGTCCTGGAACAATTGGTAATGTATCTGGAATTCCAATGTGTTTCCAATCTCCTTCAATTCCGTGAAGTTGTGAATGACATACTCCACAAGCTTCTATTTTTAGTAAAATTTCATTTGATCTTTCAATCTGATGTTTATCTATATTGGTGGATTTTAATGGATTTGTTTCAATTTTTGCACATTCTGAAAGTACCATTGCACGCATTTTTTCCATAAATTAAAAATTTTTTCATTAAATTTTAACATACTGTTTTAATTTTATCCCTAAATATTGTAGTAAGATAAGATTTATTTTTAAAATAATATATAATATGATATGGATAATATTACTTCTGAAGATCGTGAACGAATTAAATTATTAACTTTAATTTCTTCATCTAAACACGAATTTGATAAATTATCTTTAGAACAATTAGCAAGATTACAAGTATTACTTGAAAAAAAAGATTATAGTCATGATAAAAAAGCTGATAAATCAAAATCAAAATTTCTTAAAAGAATTAATGTTCGAATTTATGAATTAACTGAAGGTAAGGGTATTTGGTAATTATTTTTGTATCTAGGTACAAATATTCTAAAATTTATGATTAGTTATGGCTGAAAATAACCTCATTCATGAAACTAGTCCTTACTTACTTCAACATGCCAAAAATCCTGTTAATTGGTATGGGTGGAATGATGAAGCATTACAAAAAGCTAAGGATGAGAATAAACCCATTTTTTTGAGTGTTGGTTATAGTGCATGTCATTGGTGTCATGTGATGGCACATGAATCATTTGAAAATAATGATGTTGCTGAATTTATGAATGAACATTTTGTAAACATAAAAGTTGATAGAGAAGAGCGTCCTGATATAGATGATATTTATCAAAAGGCTTGTCAAATTACAACTGGACAGGGAGGTTGGCCTTTAAGCGTTTTTCTTACTCCTGATCAAAAACCATTCTATGTTGGAACTTATTTTCCTGTATTGGATTCCTATGGTCGACCTGGTTTTGGAAGTATTTGTAGACAATTGGCACAAGCATGGAAAGAAAAACCAAAAGACATTGAAAAATCTGCAGAAAGTTTTATCCATGCATTACATAAAACAGAAAAAATTTCTGTTCCTACAAAATTAGAACGAACTTTGCTTGATGAAGCTGCAATGAATTTATTCCAATTAGGGGATCCTATGTATGGTGGATTTGGATCAGCTCCTAAATTCCCAAATGCAGCAAATATTTCATTCCTATTTAGATATGCTAAGATGGCTAATTTGCCAAAATTCAATGAGTTCGCATTAAAAACTCTCAACAAAATGGCAAAGGGTGGTATTTTTGATCAAATAGGAGGTGGATTTCATAGATATTCCACTGATACAAAATGGTTAGTTCCTCATTTTGAAAAAATGCTTTATGATAATGCTCTCATGCCTGTAAATTATTGCGAAGCTTATCAAATTACTAAAGATCCGTTTTATCTTGATATTTTACAAAAAACACTTGATTTTGTTTTACGTGAAATGACTTCCTCTGAAGGTGGATTTTACTCTGCATATGATGCAGATTCTGAAGGTGTAGAGGGTAAATTTTATGTTTGGACTAAAAAAGAAATTAAAGAAATTCTTGGAAGTGATGCTGACCTATTTTGTCTTTATTTTGATGTAACTGATGGTGGAAATTGGGAGGGAACTAGTATTCTTTGTAATAATCTTAATGCTTCCACTGTAGCATTTAATTTTGGAATTTCAGAACAAAAAGTATATGAAATAATTAATACGTGTTCAAAAAAATTGTTAGAAATAAGATCCAAAAGAATTTCTCCTGGATTGGATGATAAAGTTTTAGTTTCATGGAATTCATTGATGATAACTGCTTTTGCAAAAGGTTATCGTATTACAAATGATGTTAGGTATCTTGATGCTGCTAAACACTGTATTGAGTTTATAGAAAAGAATCTTTTTGTTGATGATAATCTACTGAGAACTTACAAAAATGGCACTGCAAAAATTAATGGTTATTTGGAAGATTATTCTTATTTTATTAATGCATTATTAGATGTATTTGAAATTGAACCTGATTCTAAATATCTTAAACTTGCATTAAAACTTGGTCATCATTTGATTGATCACTTTTGGGATTCAGAAAATAATAGTTTCTTTATGACTTCTGATAATCATGAGAAATTAATTATTCGTCCAAAGAGTAATTATGATTTATCGTTGCCTTCTGGAAATTCTGTTTCCTCTTTTGTTATGCTGCGATTACATCACTTATCGCAAGAACCATCTTTTCTTGATATTTCAATAAAAATCATGGAATCTCAGGCACAAATTGCTGCTGAAAACCCATTTGGATTTGGATATTTGTTGAATACTCTTTCTTTGTATTTAGAAAAACCTGTTGAAATTACTATTATTAATTCTGAAAATTCTGAACTTTGTAAATCATTATTCACAAATTATTTGCCTAATTCTTTTATGATTACCATTCAAAACTCTGATCAATTAAACAATATTTCTGAATATCCTTTTTTTAGTGGAAAATCTTTTGAAGAAAAAACTTGTGTTTTTATTTGTAAAAATTTTTCTTGTTCATTACCGTTACAAACTTTGGATGAAGTAAATTCAAAACTTTAGATCTTTTTTAAATTAACATCTATTGTATTTCCTACTTGTGGTCTACCCATACCATCATATCTTGATTTTGGCATAGATATTGTAATTTGTGTTTGTTGATATGATTTGATATTCACAGTTGGTTGTGCTTGTAAAATAGCTTCTAGTAATGGCATAACTTGTTCTTTTGTTTCTGAATCTAATTTTTTAGAAACATTTTCTATAATCATTTGTTTTTGTGAAATTGGTTCTGTAGAAACATTTTCAATTAACGTTAGTTGAATTATTTGACCGTTATCTACTATCTGTGTTATTCTGAATTCATTTGTTGCAGACAATACTTTACTGTCTTATCTTAATGATTTATCTTTAACGAATTGAGAAATATAATGCAATTACTGCAGTTGCCACAGCTGATGATACTCCTAAACCAAAAATAATCTTACTACCATCAATTTTCATATCTTCGTTTTTTATAATTCCAATTAAACTGTACTGCTTTTTTTAAATACCTTTATTTTGATTTCTTAACGATATTTGTTATAATCGTACTAGATTTGTGCCTAATTTTAATTTCTACTTAGTTTCAGTTTTATTTTTTAGTCTGTTCATTGATTGATTTTTTAATTAATGATACCTTTTTTTTAATTATTTTATTGAATTCATCCATGTCTTCTAGACTGGGTGTTTGTTGTTGATTTTGATATGCTTGTAGAAATCCTGAATACACACATCCTGTAATTATGCCAAATGTTGTATCTGGAATTGATTCAACATCAGGAAGAAAATTTTCTGCAATTTGTTTATATGATTCAGATTCACTAATATAATATTCTATTAAACTATCGATAAACTCTTTGTTTTCTTTTGATATTGGCATACTTTAACTTTAATTCCTAGTTTATTTAATTATCTTTTTTTTAAATATGATAAACTTATGTACATAATAATTTTATTCTGAATATTGCTACAGCACTTCTCTCCAGAAATAAGAAACATGTTAAGAAAAATTAAAAAACAAACTTTAGCTTTACAATCTATACGCCATCTAAATAAAATTCAAATATTAATTTGGTTTGAAATGGCAAAACAATTAACTGGAATTGATGTTAGTCGTATTTGCTGTCATAAAAAACCCATCAATCTAACAATCTATAATATTGGAGATTCTAAATCTTCTGTTTTGTTATGCTCTATTCATGTGAACCAAAAATATTTTTTAAAAGATATTTTTGAAGTAAAATTGTTGGATGAAAAATTAGTTAATTCTTATACCATCTAATCTTTGAATCCGTTTGATTTTTGTGCCTACTTTTAATTGTAATAATAAAATAGTGTGTTGTTTTTAATTTTTTTATGGACCTTACTGAAATACTTACTAAAGAAAGAGATTCCTTGAGAGATGAAAATATTGAACTTCGACAGCGAATTAATGAACTTGAAGTATCTTTACAAAAAGCATTAAATTTACTTGAAAGTAATAATTAAAAAAATATTATCTTATTTATGATCAAAAAATTATGAAAATCATGTTTTTGAATAAACGTTTAGTAATTAGTTATTCTTGAATAATTCCCTTGGTATCGTGGAAATTAGAATTTGAAGATGGTTATTTTCGTATATTTGATTCTAAAAAATTAGTTGCTGGTTATTTTGATCCTGATTATGGTGATCTTTCTAAAGTAAAAAATCCTGAAGATGTAATTTTATCAAAAATCAAAAATCATGATGTTGTCTTGGGTGGCATGATAATGATCCCTCTTGTAAAATTCAAATTATTTGATACTGATTTGAATGCCTCTCTTTCTGAAGTAAAACAGAATGTTTCTCGCGTATCTAGTCATTTAGAAAAATGGGATGTATTTCTTTCTGAAATCAATAATACCTCTCATTTTATTGGTATTTCTCATACTGATCAGGATATGTTGACTATGACTTTTCCTATAAAATTTTCAAAACCTACTTCTCTTGAAAAATTTAATTTGTTAGAAGAAATTTTCCCTGTTTTGAATTTACTACAGCAATCTGAATTACTATAATTTTCATATTTATTTATTTAAGGCATATGTTCTATTTTCCAATTTTCTGCTTTGTTGTTGCAATTGAACCATTCTATTTCTATTTCATTAGAATCAAATTCTCCTGATCCATTTCTAAATTGATTATTACATTGCTCTTTCATTTTTTCTGCTACTTGAACTACCTTTTGTGGCGAAACCCCTTGCGGCTCTTCAAATTTTTCTCCTCCAACAAAATGTTTTATGCCTACTTTTGCTGTTTGAAATTCAACTAATCCTAAATTTTGATATTCATACGCTTCTTGGATTAAAGTATCTGATCTAATTTTTGCTGCTTCATCCTCTGTTTTGATCCATTCGATAAATTGTAAATCACTTTCTAGTTGAGTTTCAGCTGAAATTTTTAGTAATGCTACTGAACTTTCAAATAATTCCGGTGGTGTTAATTTATCATATTGTGTAATTGTTTCCCTAAAATTCCTAATATGATTTTCATAATACTGTAGTAATTCTTCTTTTGAAATATCACCTTCAACCCATTTTGTTTTTTCAGAATAGAATTTACCTTGTATGTCTGAAATATTATTTTCAATTTGACTTAATTCATTCCCAAATTGCAATCCTTTCTGTTTTGTAATATCTATTGAATAATTATATGCAATAATTGACCCAATTATTAAAATGGCAATACTTAGAATAATTATATTTTGAATTTTCTTTTTCTTCAAAGGTAATCTACATAATTTCCATTTTCGTCTAATTTTAATTCGATGTTAAATTCAGTACCACTAATGAATGAATCATTTCTAGTTGTTCTTACTCTAGCTACGACCAATTCATAAGGCCATATTTCAACAACGATTGCACCTACCTTGGCTTTTGGTGTTTCTGTAATCTCCATATCTTCACGTTTTACTCCATGTCTTTCTAACATGTGAATAGCATGATCTAATAGCGGTTCTGGATTATTGTAATTTAATACCCAAACTGTTCCTTCATAATCAATTTTCTGCAATTTGAAACAATCCTGATTTACTCATATAACAATTAATCCCTTACTGCACTTATTTGATCAATCGATTCATTTTTTCCTTTTTGGTAGCAATTTGATTAAAATTATGCCCAGGAAAAGATCTTTTTAGTTTCATTTTCAATTCCAAAGAAAATTCCTAATGTTATTCTGTCTGAATTGCCTTGAATTTTTTTTACTTCATGAAAATAATTTGGATTAATAATCACTAAATCTCCTAATTTTGGTTCAATAGTATCTACCAGTGTGTTTTCCTTTATTATTGGATTGTACCCAAATTCAACTTCTCTATGTTTTTCAAATTTTTTTTCCCATTGTTTGTTGTATATTGATAAATTCCCTCCTTTTTCTGTTTCTTGTATGTGTAAAATACATGATAATTGAGTATTGATTTTTGATACTTCATACTCTGCACCTTCATAACTTACATTATCTTTGTGTAATGGAATTGATTTGCCCTTTTCGTGTTGTCTGATAGTACATAATGCATAATTTTTTTGATTTTCTTTTTTATCTGAAATTTCATAATTGGGGAAATTTTTTAATATTGTTGTCTTAATTTTATCTACTGGATTCTCTATATTCATAAATATTTCTTTGAATATTTCGTTTGCTTTTGATGCTTTTTCAAAATATTTTTCTTTTTTTGTTGTATAATTCATTAAAAATGGACCAATGTGATTGTATTTCTTTGAATCCCTTTCAATATTCATCCTAGATATTTTTTCAATTATTTTTTCACAATCTTCTTTTTTTAAAAAATTTTTTATAATTATTGAGGAGTTTTTTCCATTAATAATTTTTTTAATATGTTCATTTTTTATTTGATTATTTGTAATTATTATGGACTCCCACAATTAATATCCCGCAGCCCCTGAATGTGACACTTTTGCAATTAAATCCCCTTCTGGTGTTTTTGAATTAATTTCACATTTTAAAAATGCATTAACAATTACATTTTGAAGGTTTTCTACTGTCCAATTTAATTTGTTATCTGATAATCCCGGCAAATCTACTTTTGAAATAATAATTTTAACCCTATCTGGGTATTCATTTGAATTCCCATTTTTTCTGTGGGTAACATTCAGTTGAAAACTATCCGTTGAAATTATATTTTGACCATTTCCCCAAATTATATCCATTATTTTTTAACCTAATCTTAGAAAAATATTTTTGATATTTATCTAAAATTTTATTTTTTTGCTAGTGCTAATCTTCTTTAATTATGCTTGTTTTTTTGTAGAAAAGTAGCAATAATTTTAGGTGGAAAATTGGTTCTTATGTTATGACTGATGATGTTGATAAACGTTTTTTTGATGTACTAGTTCAGTTAAAAGGAATCTATCCTGAAACATACTATAAAATTCTTAAGGAATTGGGGTATTCAAATGACGAAAAAGAATCTTAATTCATACATTTTTAGTAGAAAGATCTAAAAAGAACTTTGCGGGAGAAAAAAAATTGAAAGAAAAAACTTCTACCGATAATGTTTCTACCAAAAAAATCCCACGTTCATTAACTAATCTATTAAAACTAGAAACCGATCTGAAAAAAATGAATGTTGAATTGAAAAAAGTGGTTAAGAAAGTAAAAACTTTGGAAGTAGAAAATTCTAAATTACAAAAAAAATTAAATAAAAAATAATTTTATTTGCTTGTATCTATTACGTTTAATGTCATTGTACTAACTACTCTTGATAATTTTCTTATAGTTGCTACCACTTTTTCAAATCCTTCTTGATTGTCTGTTTCAATTTCTGCAATTACGTCATATGCTCCAAAAGTTAAATATGCATTTGAAATTATTTGCATTTGTTTTAATTCATCCACAATATACTCTTCAGCCCCTAAATCACAATTTAATAAAATAAATCCTTTGTGCATTCTTTTACCTTATACTAATTAGCACAGTTCATGTCTTTAAATTTTTGTAATATTACCATCTACTGCGTCCGCCATAGCTATTTTTACTATCGCCGCCACTGTCTCTCCTTTTACTTCCTCGGTCATCTCTAGTATTTCTGCCGTAGCCACCGCCTCTGCCGTAGCCACCGCCTCTACTTCCTCCTCTAGAATAGTTAGATCTTGATCCTCCTCCTCCATATCTTCTTGGTGAAGATTGTCTCTTTAATGGATCTGGAATTGAAATTTCAATATTCATTTCTTGATTAAGATCTCTTAATGGCACTTTGATTTGTCGTTTAATTATATTCCAATCTCCTACTGATGAATATGATACAAATGTAATTGCTCTACCTTCAGTTCCTGCTCTCGCTGTTCTACCTATTCTGTGAAAATATGCCATTTCTTGATTTGGTACATCGTAATTAACAACTAGTTCTACTCTTGGTACGTCTATTCCTCTTGATGCTACGTCTGTTGCAACTAAAATATCTGCTTTACCATTTCTAAATTTTGCCATTGATTGTTCCCTTCTACTTTGTGACATGTCTCCTTCTATAGCTACTGCATTGTATTTTTCTTGGTGAAGATATTTTGCAACATCTCTAGTTCTATATTTTGTTGAACAAAATACTATGCTCTGACCTTTTAATGGTTTGATAAAATCAAGTAAATATTTGAATTTGTCTCTGTCTTTAATTACTAAAAATGATTGGTCTATACCTTCTCCACTAAGATCATCTGCGTCTAACAAGAATTGTTTTGGATTGTGTAAATAATCTTCACCAAGTCTTAAAATTGCTGTTGGCATCGTTGCTGAAAATAATGACATTACTCTGTCTTCTGGAGATAAATCTAAAATAAATTGAATATCATCTACAAAACCCATATCGAGCATTGTGTCTGCTTCGTCTAATACGATATGTGTTACATCTCCTAATTCTATTGATCCTCTTTTAAGATGGTCTATGAGTCTACCTGGTGTTGCTACAATAATTTCAACTCCTCTGTGTAGTGCATCCAATTGAATTCCCATTCCTTGACCTCCGTACACAGTTGCAATTTTAATCCCAGTATACTTGCCCATTTTTTTAATTTCTGTACTTATTTGCATGGCTAATTCTCTTGTTGGTGCCATGATTAATCCTTGAATTCCTTTTTTTGGTGTAATGTCATTTAGCATTGATAGCGCAAATGCTGCTGTTTTTCCTGACCCTGTATGTGCTTGTCCTACAACATCTCTACCTGCTAATAATACTGGAATAACTGCTTCTTGAATTTCAAAAGCTTCTTCAAATCCTTGATCAGTAATTCCTCTTAGTACTTCATCCTTTAATCCTAGATCTTTAAATTTTGTCATTTTGTTTTCTTCTCTTAAGCAATGACGATAAAGCTCATTGCCTATTCGTCATTATTCCGATAATCCAGAAACTCGATTCAGGTCTAATAAACGCTTGTTATTTTAATTCTTTAATTGGTTATCGATGACTTTTTTAAAACTTTCAAATGGCTGTGCCCCTTTTAATTCTACAAACCCTGTTTTCTCATTTCCAATAAAAAATCCCGGTGTTCCTGTAATTCCGAATGTTCTACCTTCATCAAGATCTTTTTGGATTTCCTCGATATATTTTCCATTTCTGAGACAGGAATCAAATTTTTCTTCATCTAATTGTATTTCTGATGCATATTGATTAAATGACACAATTACATGGGATGTTTCTAAATTACTCCATTCTTTTTGTTTTTTAAACAACACGTGATACATTTGTTCAAATTTTCCTTGTTCATTTGCACATTCTGCTGCAATTGATGCTGGTACTGCATTAGGATGTATACTTTGTATCGGGAAATCCTTGAATACTAATTTGACTGTTCCTTCATTGATGTATTTTTCCATTATTGATGGAAGTGTTTGCATGTGAAATTTTGCACAAAATGGACATTGGAAATCTGAAAATTCTATAATTGTAATTGGTGCATTTGGACTACCAATTACTGGATTATTTTTTAAAGATATTTTTGCTGGTAATGTTGGTTGATTTGTTGGTAATTGTTTTTCAAGAATTTTTAATTCTAATTTTGCCATCGCATTTTTTAATTCTTCTTGAGAAATTTTATCTGAATTAAAATTTGATACATATGAACCTGCAAAAAATGCTGCAATACCTGTTATGATAATTATTGTTATAATTAATACGTTGAAAGTTGATTTTTTTACAATTTTTTCATTTATTTTAGATGCATTTTCAAAATTCTCTTCAATCATGTTGTGTTTTTTAGTTATAGTCTACTTATTCCTATTGCATTTTTTACAAATATTAAATTTTAAATATTAAAAGCCAATGACGGGATCTGAACCCATGACCTACTGATTACAAATCAGTTGCTCTACCAGGCTGAGCTACATTGGCACGAAATAAAATAAAATTTTTCAAGGTATAAAGTGTTACCTGAGGCTGATTTTGTATTTTTTTACATTAATCTGTTTAGCTTTCAATTTATAACATTGACTTTTTGATATTTGATATGAGATACATTGAACCAACTAGAGTCAAAGTTCTCATGATGATGTTTTTTACTACTGGTATTATTGGTACGCTTATTGGATTATCTGCTGTTACGCCTCCTAACATGAAAATTATGATTACTTTTATGGGATTGATCAATATTGGCCTTGGTGCATTTTTCACATTCATATTTTTAACTCAAATTAAAGCTGATCCTGATAAACGAAAGAAAAAGAAAAAACCAAAATTTGACAAATAAATTTCCTTTTTATAAAATTAAAGTATAAATAATAATTCTTTAACTGGAATTCAGAAATGTTAGATTTAGTAGCTAAAGAATTATTTCTTACAAAAGGTAAGGGTGTCCACGAAGATAGATTGACTAGTTTTGAATATGCATTAAGAGATGCAGGTATTGCTGGAACTAATCTTGTATTGATTTCTAGTATTTTTCCCCCCAAAGCAAAATTGATTAGTCGTAAAGAAGGGTTGAAAAAAATTAAAGCTGGACAAATTTTATTTACAATATATTCCAAGAATCAAACTAAAGAACCTCATAGAGTTTGTGCTGCATCTGTTGGTATTGCACAACCCAAAGACAATGAACGATATGGATACTTATCTGAATACGAATCTTTTGGTCAAAATGAAATTCAGGCTGGTGATTATGCAGAAGATATTGCTGCACAAATGTTGGCTTCTTCATTGGGAATTCCTTTTGATGCTGATAAAGACTGGGATGAAAAAAGACAACAGTGGTTAATTTCTGGCCAAATTTACAATACTCATAATGTAACTCAATCTACAAAGGGTGATAAAGATGGAAAATGGACTACTGTTTTTGCTGCTGCAGTACTTTTAGTTTAATTATTTTTTATATCCTTTGAGATAAAATACTGCAGCTCCTAGTGAGACTATTGCAATAATTATTCCCACAATTATTGATTCTTTTGACTCTGTTTCTTTGAATTGAATATCATTTCCACCTAATGAAAATTTTAATTCATTTGCGTTTATTGATGTGTTTTCTCCAAAAATATATTTTCCTTGAATTTTTTGACCTTCTTGCGGATCAAAAACCCATCCTTGTTTTGTAATTTCAATTGGAATTTCAATTCCATCTATGTTTTGTGTTGGGATGATGTTGCCTTTAACATCTGATACATTTGTGCTTTCATTTGATAGTATAATTATTTGAAATATGGAATTTAATGGATAATTCCCTGTAGAAAAATAATCTGATCTGTTAAGTTCCTTAATTTTAAAAAATCCTAATGGATCAATTTTTGTGAATTTGCTTTCAATTTGGTTTGAATTATCTAATGGATTGTCTAATGACACTCTTAATTGTAAATTGGACTTTGATTCTGTAGGTATTATTGTAAATGACATTTTAGAATTTTCTTCATTTGCCAATTTTTTTGATATATTGTAAAATCCTCCACTTTCTCTGATTTGTTTTGATAATAGCATAGCTGAAATTTTTCCATACATTGAATCCGTATCTTCCATTGGCATTGTGTATACTGCCGATATTGTTCCTGTACCTGAAATAATGCCTGATGTTTCAAATACCTCATTTGATTTATCTGATGTATGAATGAATACTTGGAAAAATTCAGCATTTGTATCAAATAACTCATTAATTTCATCAATATATGAATCGGCAATTTTTTTAGTGGAATCTTGTATGGCATTAATTCCTGCATCATCTGGATTTCTTGATATGTTGATTATTATGCATGATTGATCAACAACCCCTAAAACACAATTATTTTCATTTGTTAAAATTATTGCTTCTATTCGTTGATTCTCTCGAATTTTTTGTTCCAATTCTATTGGAATAAGAATTTCTTGAATGTTGGAGCTAAATAATGTGATTGAAGTTGTAGTTTTTTGGTATATTTTTTCATCTATGATCACTTGAGCTGATTCTTGGAATGTGGACAATCCAATTTCTTGTGAATATGCTTGATTTACTGAAATTCCAATACTTCCAATTAACATAATCATAAAAATTATTTTAAACATATGGTGACCCATTTATGATGAAATATTAAATTTACTTCTTTTTTCTATTATTCAGAAATTTATGTTTCTTAAATTATGGGAAACCCATATTTTGATGTGTGTGGATTTCTAAGTAAATGGCCTTAATACCAATGCTTGTTGAAAGTTTCAACGATCCTTTAATTCAATTAATTGTAATTTTGAGTGTATTTGGAATTGGGTTATCTCAAGGAATAATTCTTGGCAGGGCAATTCTTCAAAGATTTCCTCGACTACAGAATCATGTGAAAACTGTATCCTTTACATTATTTGGTTTATTTTTAGTGAATGCAGTTCTTAGTGTTCCACGTTTCCAATCTCCTGAAAAAATTGATTTTACAAATTTATCAGTTGCTAATCCTGGTGATATCATTTCCTCTGTATTTCTAATTTTTGGAATGAATACTGGATTTCTAACTGTATTGGCAATCTCTATTATGGTTATGACTTTTGTAATTTTAAAATTCACAAATTTACATGGAATTGTTAAGATCTTTGTATTTTTTTTCAGTGCATTACTGTTAATTTTTACAGCATTGAGTAGATTTACTGATCTTACTCCTAGTAGTTTTGAAGTTTTACTGTATTTTCTTTATCAGTTAGGAATTACAATTGGAATTTTATTGGGTACAATAAGAAAAATTAAACCTAAAAAATTAGACTTGGAATAATCTCAAACGTTTAAATTCTATTATTTACGATGAACAAATGACATCGAATTCAAACCGTTCGGGGAACAAGCTGGCAGTCCATGCGTTGGACTGTCAGCCCCATTATTCTAAATTATAATTAAAATAATTTTTAGAAATACTTTATACCTAAAATAATTCTAATTACGATTATGAATAAATTTGTCACAATTGGTGATGAAAAAGCAAGTATAACTGAAATAGAGAATGCAAAAACTATTCCTGAATTATTGCAAACTAGAGTTCAATATGCTATATTGGATCAACTAAATGATATGGTTGCTAGAACTGGGATGGGTAATCCTGATGAAGTAAAAAAATTAGTTCTTAGAGATATTGCATTTAGTAGGGGTGGCTATTCTTCATCTTTTACTTTTAAAATGGCTAATCAGGCAGTAAATATTACTGAAGTTGATTTTACCAGCGAAAAAAGTATTTCTGAATTATTGACATCAAGAGTTCAATATGCTGTATTGGATCAATTGAATCATTTACTTTCACAATCTGAAAATCCTGAAGGATCATTAAAAAAAATTAAAGATTCTCTTATGTTTGATATAACAAAAATTATTGATGATTTCACTCCACAAAATAACAATGATAACAATTAAT